>ERZ808245.415-NODE-415-length-22092-cov-6.901711_pt1 | contig 22092 bp, 16 predicted proteins | sample MGYA00521243_ERZ808245 | MGnify/ENA primary metagenome ERZ808245 (study PRJEB31516, sample SAMN03275576) | gut metagenome | biome: mammalia-associated habitat; material: feces | host: Papio cynocephalus | place: Kenya | collected 2012-07-07 ... | reverse complement strand
TGCCGATGAACGACATGGAGGGCGGAACCGTCTATTGGTCTAACTGGCAGGGACTCAGCGATGTAACCTCCGTCATGCAGACCCAACGCGGTATGGGTGCTAGCAAGGTCAGCGCACCTTCCGTAGGTGGTACTATCAATATCGTCACCAAGGGCATTGATGCCAAGAAAGGTGGCTTTATGACCTACTCATTGGGTAACGACGGAGCCAACAAAATCGCCTTTTCCGTTTCCACGGGTCTTATGAAGAACGGATGGGCAATCACCGTACTCGGCTCGCGCAGTTGGGGCAACGGATACATACAGGGTACAGGCTACGAGGGCTATAGTTACTTTGCCAGCATCGCAAAGCGTATCAGCGAAAACCATCAACTTACCCTCACCGGCTTCGGAGCACCTCAATGGCACTGGACACGCCCGTCTGGCTCAAGCGGTGCGCTTACCCTTGCCGAGTGGAACAATGTCAAGAAGTATATGACCAACGGCATGGACTATCGCCGTTACAATCCCTCTTACGGCTACGGTAACAACGGAAAGCAGAAAGGAGCCAACTACAACTCCTACCACAAGCCCCAAATCAGTCTCAACCACGTATGGCAGATTGACCATAAGTCCAGCCTTTCCACATCCCTTTACACTTCTATTGGTCGTGGCTTTGGCAACACGGGCGAGCCGAGTCCTTATTCGCAATACGCCTATTCCGACCTCACACGCGGTGCATACAATGGTGTGCTCTGTACCACATTCCGCCGTGCGGATGGTACTTTCGACTACGGAGCCATTGAGGACCTCAATGCTGCCAGCGAGAATGGCTCGCAACTCATTATTGCTGAGAATCGTAACTACCACAACTGGTATGGTCTTGTAAGTTCCTATAACAACAAGTTCCTTGACGACCGCCTTGACCTCACCGCAGGTATTGACCTCCGTTACTATCAGGGTATTCACACGGCGGTTATCAGCGACCTTATGAGTGGTGACTATTTCATAGATGCGACCCGCATCAACAACGTGCAGGCAAGCAACAACTACCACCGCAATGATCTCAACTGGACGTATGAGAAGCAGACTGTGGGCGGCATTGTCTATCGCGACTACACGGGGCATGTCATGCAGGAGGGGGCTTTTGCCACGCTCGAATGGAACCAGGATCGCCTCTCTGCTTTCGTCAATGGGTCTTTCTCCTATACCAATTACTGGCGTGTGGACCGCTTCTACTACGACGAAGACCACCAGCGTTCCGAGACTATCGGTTTTGCAGGCGGTACTATCAAGGGGGGTGTGAACTACAATATCAACAACCATAACAACCTCTTTGTCAATGCAGGCTATATCAGCCGTGCACCTAAGTTCAACGGAGCCTTCATGACCTCCAATACCAGTCATGCCTTCAACCGTAACGCAGCCAACGAGAAGATAGCCTCTGTGGAAGCGGGATATGGTTTCCACAATCAGTATGTGAATCTCACATTCAACGGCTACTACACCCGTTGGATGGACAAGACCATGTCGCGTTCCACCACACTCGACAACCAGCAGACGGGCTATATCAACATGACGGGCGTTAATGCACAGCACATGGGATTGGAGTTTGAACTCAAAGCGCGCCCCGTGAAGTGGCTGGAGATTAACGCCATGTTCTCATTGGGTGACTGGCGTTGGAAGGGACAAGACGTCATCGGATACATCTACGACGAGCACGGTAATGCCGTCACTGCCGCAGGCGATGCCACCACTCCGGGCTGCACCGACGAAGGCAAAGAGCATGCGTGGGCGAAAATCAACTTGGAGGATATCCATGTCGGCGGGCAGGCGCAGACCACGGCCAACCTCGGCATATTGTTCAAGCCCTTTAAGGGGTTCCGTATCGGCGCAGACTATACGCTTTACGACCGCAACTACTCCTACTACTCTTTCTCAGGGTCCAACCTGACGGTGGGCAAGACGGTCAATGTGGTGGAGCCGTACCGTTGCCCGGTTGGAGGTTCCATGGACGTACGTGCCAGTTACTCGTTTGAGATAGGTCCCATGCGCGCCACCTTGTCGGCGAATGTGACGAACGTACTCGACCAACACTACATCGAAAAGGCGTGGAGTGCCAGCACGGTATCGCAATCCATTGCAGAGAACACGATAGACAATATCTACTTCTTCTACAACAAAGGTCGTCAATGGAATCTTCGATTGAAAGTGGCATTCTAATGGTTTAACGGATAAATGTTTGTGAATATGAAGACAACGAAATATATTATTCCCGCTATAGCATTGCTCATGGTATCGTGTGCCGACTTCTTTGATGAGAAGCAACTTGGCAATGTGGGCTACCAACCTGTCGATGCCCGTACGGACATGACCTACACGCTTACCGCGGACGATTTGGGACAAATCACCAAGAAGGGCTCCGAGTATGAGCAACGTGCCCTGTCGCTTTGCACGGAGAACGACTCTACGGCATATCAGGCATGGCTTGACATTGCCACACTCAAGGCGTTCAACGAGAATGCCGATGCCGACATTTACCTGCCGGCATTCATGCTCAACACGTTTCCTTATATGGACAAAGGGGCTATCTGCAAGGTTTTCTATCCCTACTACAAAGGCAAGACTACACGAGTGGCACCGTTTATGAGTGCTGTGGGCTACTCTCTGACCGACGATGATTACAAGACCGTTTGGGGAGGACGCGGCGCAGACTATCTGACCATGACATCAGAGCCGGACATACCTGCTTTTCTGGCGCAGAAATTCAAGACAGCCACCGAAGGGCAGATTCTCGTACTTACCTACAAGACCCTCAACACCGACCCAGACACCATCTACCCGCCCCTGCCTTACGAGTGCACAGTGGCGGAATTGTTGGAGGCACAGGAGACTGTAGAGCACCAACTGACAGGTATTGTCGGTACCGTTAAATCGACTATCTCTGGTCGTTTCTATCTCGTGGACGGAGCAGACTCTGTCTATGTCTATGGACTGTCCGACGAGAACGGAGACAAAGTGTGGAAGGCAAAGGGTATTCAGCACGGTGACCAAATCACGGTACGTGGCAAGTATAGCAACGAAAGCGGAGAGCCGCTGTTCACCGATGCTGTCTATGTGAGTCACACACCCGCGGGAAAGGCTGTCCGTCAGCGTATGACCGCCAAAGAACCGCTCACTCAGGACACTGTCTATAAGTCGGTTATCTATCAACTGACCCAAGGCGCATGGACGCTCTACACCAACGACCAGGTCACCGCATATTTTGCACTGCCCAAGACTGTCTATGACGCACTGGGCAGCACCTCTGTGGCAAATCCGCAGGAGACCATTGGCAAGTACCTCCGTATCAACTACCCGTATGCAGCGGAGAAAGACATCTTCCTTGTTGCATACAACGGCAGCAAGGGCATGACCGCTGACGAATTTACCTACGATGGCACCGACTTCGTGATGAATACGGGCTACACCACCGAGGAAATGAACTTCGTGCGCTCCGACAAGTGGATAGCAGACATCTCCACCTACTACACCACACCTTTCGTCAACAACGGGCAAGCCGACTTCACCATTCAGCACGTCAACCTCGATGGCTTGAGTTACGTATGGCGTTATCAGGCGTCGTACGGCATGACGGCATCGGCTTATGTCAAGGGTACCAACCACCCTGTAGAGGATTGGCTTGTCAGTCCTTCCATACGGCTCAAGAAGAGCGTCAACCCCAAGATGCACTTCGACCACGCAGTGCGCTATGGCAACCAAGCCTACAACAGAGAGTGGCTCAAGGTTATGGTGACCAACAACTACACGGGCGATGTCACTACCACCGAGTGGGAGCACCTCCAGTTCCCCGACTCTATACCCGATGGCTCCAACTGGACCTTCATGTCCACAGGCGACTTCGACCTGAGTCAGTACAACAACCAGAGCATTGTCATTGCATTCCAATACAATACCACTACGGGCGAACTGACTTCCGCACCCACATGGGAGATACAGAACCTCCTCGTCTATGAGCCCGAATCAGAAACCACAGAGGAATAAACTGCTGACCGGTAACTGAAAACATATATGTCCCCGCACTTGCGGGTGCGGGGACATTAACATCGAAACAACAAATAATTCATTTCTAAAAACCAAATCAGTATGAAAAAGATTTTAACTTTATGCATGGCGGTTGTTGCCGCTATGAGCATGAGCGCAGAAGTCAAGAACATGACCTGCGCCGAAGCAGCCGCTGCGGCAGCATTACTGCAAGACGGTCAAACAGGTACGGACTCCGTAGCCGTAACAGGCTATGTGACTAACACGGACGGTAAAATCAGCAGGAACCAACAGACATTCTGGATGGACGACGAGAAAGGCAGCAAAAAGACTTTCGAGGGCTATTGGTGCAACATGCCGGAAGGTGAGGCTGCTTTGAATGTAGGTGACAAGGTGGTCATTAAAGGTTTCTTGATGCGCTACAATGATGTCTATGAAATGAAGAATGGTGACATCACCATCTTGGAGCGCGCTATCGTAAAAATTGATACTATCCAAGCCACAGTATGTGAGGCGGTTGAGGAGTGTGAGGCATTGGCAGACGGCGACAATACACAGGATGTATTCGTCGTAGAGGCTGTTGTGACATCTGTTCTGGAGCAGAATGATACATACAAAACACAGAAGTTCAATGTCACCTGCGAGGACAACCAAAAAGACCTCCAAGCCTACAATGTAACCATGAACGAGGGCTATGCTGCCCTTGGTGACAAAGTACGCCTGACCGGTAAACTCAAAAAGTATGGCACTACTCTTGAGTTGGTAGGTGATGGCGTTGTTTTGGAGAAAGGCAATGTGAAGGTTGATACTATCCAAGCCACAGTGGCAGAAGCATTGGCGGCAGCCAAAGCATTGGAGAACAGCAAGGTCAGCCAGGATGTATATGTAGTTACGGGTTATATTGATAGTATCTCGTCGGAATATAGCGAGAAATATGATAATATCTCTTTCTATATGTGTGACGACCTCAAGGCACCTGTTTATGAGTTCCAGGCATACCGTGTAAAGGGTGGTCAAAACCTCAAGAAAGGTGACAAAGTAGCCGTAAAGGGCAACATTATGCACTATTACAAGGCAGCAGAAGGCGATAATAAAGAGAAGCACGCATACCAGATGAATGCCGGTGCCACCTACACCATCGTTACAGAATCTGCTGTAGAGAACGTTGTCAGCAACACAACCGACAAAGCCGCCAAGGTCATCCGCAACGGACAAATCTACATCGTAAAGGACGGCATTGAGTACACCATCCTCGGCGTAGAGGTTAAGTAATCGAAGTCTTATCTGTCAACAAATCAAGAGGTTGCTCCATATGGGCAACCTCTTTTCTTTAGTTGCTCTTTCCGCTGTGCATATCGCACTCATTTGTATACTTCCGAAAAAAGTTGTACCTTTGTCGTGCAGAAAAGTGAATAACCTTATGCTTACATCAACAAACCGACATATATTCCTACACAGTCCTTTCCATTACCTCTTGTTTCTGGTGTTGGGACTGGGCAGTTGCTCATTCATGCAGAAGCAGCGGGACAGCCGCGACATCGTGGCAGAGTACGATGGCAAGACTATCACCCGATTGGAAATCAATGCCTTAACCATGGGCATGAACGCCGAAGACAGTGCGCGGGCAGCAGAGCAGTATATCCGTCAGTGGGCGATAGACCTCATCGAGTACGACAGAGCCAAAGATGTACCCAACAAGGACATCGAGCGATTGGTCGAGGATTACCGCCACTCGCTCTATGTGCACGAATACGAGGAGCGGCTCATTGCCCAACGAATGGATAAGAATGTTACGGACAGCGTGGTCGTACAGTTCTACAATACACACAGTCAATACTTTACGCTCCAAGAGACCATCCTCCGTGGCGTATTGCTTGTGGTCCAAAATGGGGCACCGAACATGGACAAACTGCGCAAGTGGCTCCTTGCCCCTGCCGACGAAACCAACATCGAGGACATCGAAAAGTACGCCTATCAGTATGCCACGGGCTATGAGTTGTTCTTGGACGAGTGGAAGCCTGCTAATCAGATACTTATGCGCATGCCTCTCACGCAGGACGACCTGCAGAAGCAACTCAGGCTGCATCGCCAAGTCGAAGTGCAGGACAGCACCCACACCTACTTGCTGCAAGTCACCGACATCTACCACACGGGCGAACCGATGCCTGTCGAATACGCCCGCCCCGAGATCGAGAAGATCCTGCTCAACCGACGCCAAGTCGCGTTCATTGAGACCGAACGCGAAACCCTCTACCGGCAGGCACTCCGCGACCGCAAACTCAAACGCAACTGATGTACTGCGTGATTACCATGTAGCCCATACAGAAATTAATGGCTAACTACATAGTAATGAATGTTTTAATGGTCCTTTAATGGTTTTTAATGGAGTCCTTTGTTGTTACCATGTCCCCCACCATGTAATTAATGGCTAATTACATGGTAATTAATGTTCAATCACATGGTAATTAATGTCTTATCGGCTCTTTAATGTAGCCCATCACACCAGCACGAAGTTCACTTGGTGGCGTTCCACGTCCACGCGTGTCACGCACACGCGCACGCTGTCCGATAGGGTGTATTTCTTCCCGCTGTACATGGCGACAAGGCAGTAGTTATCTTCGTCATATTGCACGTAATCCCCTGGTTCTATAGTGCGTAAGGGAACCAACCCTTCGGTCAGAGTATCAGGAAGTTGCACGAAAAGCCCGAACTCTTTCACACCACAGATGACGCCGTCAAACTCCTCACCTACGTGGTCCTCCATCCATTCTGCCTGTTTCTCGCGGATAGAGTCACGCTCTGCCATCTGGGCGGCTTGTTCGGTCGATGAGCAATGTATGCAAGCCTCTTCCAATTCCTCTTTCTCCACGCGGCACACATCCTTGCTGTGCATCAGGTAGTGCGACAGCAATCTGTGCACCATCATGTCGGGGTATCGGCGGATAGGCGATGTGAAGTGCGTGTAGTATGGGAACGCCAGTCCGTAATGCCCTATGTTATCCGTCGAATACACAGCCTTGGCCATCGCGCGGATAGTCAGTGTCTCTATCAACGTCTGGCAGTCTTTCCCCTTGCACCCGTCTAATAGACTGTTGATTTGCTTGTTGGTGGCACTTCGGTTGGCACCCCTGCGTATCTGAAAACCAAAGCGTTGTATGAAGTTGCTCAGCCTGCCCAGTTTCTCGGGGTCGGGCACATCATGCACGCGGAATACGAAAGGTTTGGGCTTCACGCGCTCTTTCTCTTTGTTGCGCGGACGCCCCATTTCCGTGGCTACCGTGCGGTTGGCAAGCAGCATCCACTCTTCTATCAGGCGGTTCGAGTCCATCGCTTGGCGGAAAAATACGCCTGTCGGATGCCCTGCTTCGTCAAGGTGAAAATACACTTCGGGGCTCTCAAAGTTGATGGCACCGTGTCTGAAACGCTCCGCACGCAGCATTTTGGCCAATCTGTTCAGCGTCCGCAGGGCTTCGCTCAGGGCGGGAGTGGCGTGGGGTAGGGCGGAAGCCCCGTCTATCAAGTCTTGAGCCTGTTGATACGTCAGCCTGTAATCCGAGTGAATCACCGTGCGGCATATCTTCTGCTTCACCACTTTTGCGTTTTTATCCACCTCCACCACCACCGACATACATAGTTTGTCTTCGCCGGGGCGCAGACTGCACAACTCATTGCTCAGCCTTTCGGGCAGCATAGGTATCACTTTCCCCACCAGATACACGCTCGTCCCCCTCCTGTATGCCTCTTCATCAGTCGCCGTACCCTCCTTTACGTAATGTGTCACATCGGCGATATGCACCCCCACTCGGTAGTGCCCGTCTTCCAACTCTTCAAACGACAGCGCGTCATCGAAGTCCTTGGCATCATCGGGGTCTATGGTGAAAGTCAGTGCCTCGCGCATATCACGTCGGCGCAGTATCTCCTCGGATGTCACGGGATTCGCGGGTATCTGCCGCACCTCGTCGGCAACCTCATCGGGAAAGCCCTCGCGCAACACGTATTCGTCTTGGCGTTCTTCCTCTATATGGTCGGCGGTATGGTGTTGTTCGTCGTACTTCTCTCTGCGGGCGCGTGCTTTCTCACGACGCTCGCGTTTGGCTATCAAATCTCTTGTTTTCATCATCATATCCCCTACAAAAACCGTGCAAACCTGCCCCCTTTCCCCCACTTGCCCCCTGCAATTCTTCATTCTTCATCCTTAATTTTCCATTTCCTTCACATGCCATTCTTAATCCTTTATTCTTAATTCATCATTTCCATTGCTTGCCATTCTTCATTCTTCATTTTTAATTCTTAATTACCTTTCCCGTTCTCAACACAATCACCCCAACATTAACCATGTATTAAAAATGTATCATTAGTATGTGATTAGTATGTGATTAGTATGTGATTAGTATGTGATTGTACTAATCATCTCGGGTGGATTAGCGGCGGTTATAACGCCATTTGTTATTCTTTGTTAATATCTTTTATTGTTTCCGCGCAGGCATTTGCGAATGTGTAAAAGATGTTGTAACTTTGTAGCGGATTAACGTATTCGACTATGACCGACAAACTGACCACAGAGCAGGTAACTGCCGCGCAGCGGCTCATTCAAGGTGCCGCCAACATTGTCATTCTCACCCACATGTCTCCTGACGGAGATGCCATGGGAAGCAGCCTGGGCATGATGCACTACTTGCGCGGCTTGGGCAAATCGGCCGATGTGGTGGTGCCGAACACATTCCCCTCTTTCCTGATGTGGATGCCGGGATCGCAACAGGTCGTGGTGTACGAGAAGCAGACCGCAGAGGCGGATGCCCTGTTGGATGCGGCAGACCTTATTATATGTACCGACTTCAATGAGCCCAAACGCATAGGCACATTGGGCGACAAGATGCTCACTCTCACCTGCCCTAAACTGTTGATTGACCACCATTTGCACCCCGCTGATTTTGCCGATGTCATTATCTCCTACTCGGATTCCCCTTCTGCCTGCGAACTCGTGTACAGGCTTATCTATCAACTCTCCGCACCCGGCACAAGTCCTCTGCTCTCTCTTGACGCCGCCACATGCCTCTATACGGGCATGATGACCGACACGGGCAACTTCTCTTTCAATTCCAATTACCCCGAGATGTACGAGATTGTCGGGCAGTTGGTCGCGCAGGGTGTGGACAAGGACGCGGTGTACAACGCGGTTTTCAACTCTTATTCCGCCGACCGTATGCGCCTCATGGGCTACTGCCTGTATCAGAAAATGCGCCTCTTCCCCGAGTACCATACCGCCCTTATCTATTTGAGCAGAAAGGAGTTGTATAAGTTCAACTTCCAGTCGGGCGATGCCGAGGGCATAGTCAATCTGCCACTGCAAATCAAGGATGTGTACTACTCCTGCTTCATGCGCGAAGACAAGGTCAACCCCTCCGAAGTCGCGTTGGCTGATGGCTGCAAGAATAAGGTGAAAATCTCCTTGCGCAGTCAGGGCGACAGACCGGTCAACGTCTTCGCACACGAGATTTTCGGCGGAGGTGGACACGCCAATGCCTCGGGAGGTGAGTTCTACGGTGGCATAGCCGATGCCGTCCAGAGATTCCTCGAAACCTACCGGCAGTATTTCAAAAAACAGGGCTGAAAAAACGATTGTTCTCCCCGATTGTTTTGTTTGCGCATATCAGCGAAAAGTTGTAACTTTGCACTCCGTAAGAGTTGTGGATATCGGAGTGTGCCGGAGATAGTGAAGTGCAACATCCAATATTTTAATTCAATGATAGTAGAAGCCAGTCCGTACAAAGTTTTTGCGGGGTCTAAGGGCGAGGTGCTCGCTCAGCGTATTTGCGCGCATTTAGGGTGCACGCTTGGTAAAATGAACGTGGCGCGATTCTCTGACGGTGAGTTTGCCGTTAGTTTTGAAGAGTCTGTTCGTGGTCAGTCGGTGTATTTGGTACAGTCCACCTGTCCGAATAGCGACAATCTTATGGAGTTGCTGCTTGCCATTGACGCTGCAAGGCGGGCAAGTGCGTACAAGGTGATAGCCGTGGTGCCTTACTTCGGGTGGGCGCGTCAGGACCGCAAGGACAAGCCCCGCGTGTCGATTGGCGCGAAATTGTGTGCGAATATGCTGCAGGTGGCAGGTGCCGACCGTGTCATTACCGTGGACTTGCACGCTGACCAGATACAGGGTTTCTTCGACATCCCCGTGGACCACTTGTATGGTGCCAATGTGTTGGCTTCGTATGTCGAGGCGTTGCAGTTGGAGAACCTGATTGTGGCGTCACCCGATGTGGGAGGTAGCAAACGGGCTGCCGAATTTGCCAAGAAGTTGCATGCCTGCACAGGCGCGGAGGTGCCTATGGTGATATGCTACAAACATCGTCCGGAAGCCAACCAAGTGTCGGAAATGCGCGTGTTGGGTGACGTCAAGGGCAAGAATGTGGTGATTATCGATGATATTGCCGACACGGCAGGCACCTTGTGCAAAGCCGCAAAGGTGATGAAGGAGGAAGGTGCCATTTCGGTACGTGCACTGGTCACGCACGGACTGATGTCGGGTGAGGCTTGCAAACGAATCATGGACTCTGAGTTGGAGGAACTGGTATTTACCGATTCCATTCCGTTTGATTCCTGCCGTTGCCCCAAAGTGAAGACGGTATCCTTGGCGGCTCCGATTGCAGAGACCATACTGGCTATTCAGGAACATCGCTCGGTGAGCGAACTGAATATCCACTAATGTATATATTAGATACAGTGTGAGAAAAGGACAACTCATAAGATTAGCATGGGGCTTTGCCCTGATGAGTAGTGTAGTAGGGTGCGGCGGAAAGCCGCACTCTGCTACTCAGACTGTGAATGAGCGGGTGCCTTTCTCTGCGGACTCTGCCTATCTGTACATACAGCGGCAGGTGGATTTCGGGGCGCGGGTACCTGGGACAGAGGCACACGCAGAGTGCCGCGATTGGATGGTGGAGCAACTCACGCAGTGGAGATTGCGCGTCGAGGAACAACAGGGTGTGATGCCTGATTATCAGGGTAATATGCAGCCTGTGCGCAATATCGTAGCGCATATTGAGGGGACGGACAATAATCAAAAGGCAGTCTTGCTGTGTGCGCATTGGGATTGTCGTCCTTGGTGTGATGAGGAAGAGGACTATGCAGACCGTTTTGAGCCTGTGCTGGGTGCCAACGATGGTGCCAGTGGGGTGGGGGTGCTGATGGAGGTGGCACGGCAGTTGCAGACCTTGCGCGCTACTGCCACATTCCCCTCGGTGGATATTGTGCTGTTTGATTGTGAAGATATGGGGACCCCGACCCACTACACGGGGACAGAGAGAGAGAACACGTGGTGCCTTGGCAGTCAGTTGTGGGCAACGCGATACAAACAGACTGCCAAAGAAAAACGTACTGATTATCAGTATGGTATATTGTTGGATATGGTGGGAGACCCCTCTGCCACATTCCCGCAAGAGTACTACTCTATGCACTTCGCACAGCCGTATGTGGAGCGCATTTGGCGTATGGCACACTCGTTGGGACACGGGCGGTATTTTACGCGGCAGAGTTCGTACCCCATTGTGGACGACCACTACTATGTGAACACGATAGCAGACATCCCGTGCGTGGATATCATTGATTATAAGGTGAATGTAGAAACAGGATTTCCCGATTGGTGGCATACGCAGCGTGATGATATGCGCAATATCAACAAACAAACATTAAAGGCAGTCGGCGAGACTGTGATGAACGTAATATGCTGGAAATAAAGAATTTGCACGCCTCTATAGCAGGCAAAGAGATACTTCGTGGAGTCAATCTGACCATCAACGAGGGTGAAGTGCACGCGATAATGGGACCGAATGGCGCAGGCAAATCGACGTTGTCGAATGTGCTGGTGGGCAATCCTGCCTATACGGTGACGGAGGGTGAGGTGACTTTCAACGGGAAGAACCTGTTGGAAATGGCACCCGAAGTACGGGCACGCGAAGGTTTGTTCCTGTCGTTCCAATACCCTGTGGAGATTCCCGGGGTGTCAATGGTGAACTTCCTACGCACCGCGGTGAACGAGAAACGCCAGTACAAGGGTGAGGAACCGCTGTCGGCAACGGAGTTCTTGCGTTTGATGCGCGAGAAGAAAGCCTTGGTCGGCATGGACAACAAACTGACCTCCCGCTCGGTGAACGAAGGCTTCTCGGGAGGTGAGAAGAAGCGTAATGAGATATTCCAGATGGCGATGTTGGAGCCCTGCCTGTCCATACTCGACGAGACTGACTCCGGCTTGGATATTGATGCACTACGCATTGTGGCTGAGGGGGTTAACAAACTCAAGACTCCGCACACGGCATCGATTGTGATTACGCACTATCAGCGTCTGTTGGACTATATCGTGCCCGACTTCGTGCATGTGTTGGCGCATGGGCAGATTGTACGTACCGCAGGCAAAGAGTTGGCTTTGGAGTTGGAGGAGAAGGGCTATGCGTTCCTCAACGAGTAGCAACCTGTAACTATCCTATAACCAACCACCAACGATTAAGCATTGATTGCATGACGAAAGAGATAATTTTACATAGTGGCGAGACGCGCGAGTGGGTACTCATCAACGAGCCTGATGTGGATTGGCATATCGTGCAGGAAGAGGGTTCTACGCTGCGTTTGCACGTGATATGCCTGCCCGAGACTGCGGCTGACGGTACGTGGCGTTCCACAATAGTGGTGGAGCAGAACGGCAAAGATTGTCATACGGAGTTGTATGGCATGGGAATCGTCCGTGGCAAACAGGAGGTGCATACGCTGACGCGCGTATTGCACAATGTGGGTGGAGGCTATTCCTCGCAGTTGTTCAAATATGTGCTTGATAATGAGTCGCGTGGTTCCTTTAGAGGTGAACTGAAGATACTGCCCGATGCGCAGAAGGTGGAAGCATATCAGACCAACCGCAATATACTCTTGTCGCGCAGTGCGATGATGACCACCGAACCGCAGTTGGAGATATACGCCGACGATGTGAAAGCCAACCATGGGGCTACCACAGGACAGTTGGACGAGTCAGCGATATTCTATATGCAGCAACGGTGTATAGACAGGGAAACGGCGTACAAACTGTTGTTGTGCGCTTTCTTTGACGACGTAGTGCGTGCAGCGTCGGATGAAAAAGTGCAGCAGCAACTAATAGACGCGGTTGATGGCATAATCCAATAGCGTCATCAAACTGCTTTTATAACGGTTATCGGGGAACATCGCAAGTGCTTCTATGGCACGTCTGCGGTGTTTTTGCATTTCTTGATGGGCATAGCGGATACCGTCATAACGCAGGACGAACGATTTTATTTCCTGTTCCGCCTCGAAAGCATTGATATGAGGAGCATCCTGCGCCAGCCCTTCTGCCAAATCACGAATGGAATCCGCTTCTTCCTTGCCGGCACGCTGCAGGGATATAAGCAGCGGCAGGGTGGCTTTCCCGTCACGTATGTCATTCATGGTAGGCTTGCCGATATCCTCAATGTCAGAGAAATCAAGCACATCGTCTTTGAGTTGGAAACATAGCCCGAGTTGCAGTCCGTACTGTCTGAGCGCGGTGATTTGGCGGGGAGTAGCCCCTGAACTGGCAGCACCGGCAGCACTGCAGGCGGCGAAAAGACATGCGGTCTTCTGTTCGATAATACGCATGTATTGTTGCTCGGAAATCCACATAGACTGTCCTGTATGCAGTTGCAGCAGTTCGCCCGACGAGAGTGCCTCTCCCATCTCGGCTACCGTATTGAGGATGGTGGTGTTGTGCACGCCCGCCAGTCTGTCAATCACTTGTGCGAGCATATAATCCCCCACGAGCACGGCAATCTTGTTGCTCCAACGGGTATGTACTGCCTCATTGCCACGGCGCAGAGGGGAATCGTCCACCACATCGTCGTGAATGAGAGAGGCTGTGTGCATCAGTTCCAAAGCCACAGCGGTTTGAATGGTCTTTTCAGTGATACCCCGGCATACGGCAGACGACAGCAATACGAGTATAGGACGCAGTTGTTTGCCGCGCTTGGAGTGGATATAGTCTAATACTTCGGATAGAAGTTTGTTATCGGATTGGAGAGCATCCGCAAAGGCTTGTTCGTACTGTCGAAACTCTTGTTGTATGGGTTTGCGAATCTCCTGTATAGTATCCATGTGCATTACCAATCTATGGAAGTTAAATATCCGCGATACACATCGCTGAATGTTTCTGTAAATGACTGACCTCCAATGAGATAGATGTTGTTGTGCGCATCTGTTACGGCGGTCTGTTTCTGGCGTTGTCCGTAGGTGTCGGGCAGGTGGTTGTGGGCTGTATCGGGTACGTACCAATTCATACCCTCATCATCGGAGAAGAGCATGGATGTACGCCATGTGAGGTCGTTGTCTATACCGCCGAACATAACCAGATGGTTGTCATATTGTATTACCGATATGCCTGTAAGAGAATGAAAATCAGGTTGTTCGATAGAGAAATTCTTGATTCTGTAGCCTGCTGACATCTCATACTCGAGGTTCCAGCGGGTGTTGAGCGGAGTGCCGTCTTCGGCCCGTCCGCCTATAATCATAGCACGCGGACGCTCACTGCTGGCTGCAAACGAGAGGGCTGCGAAGTCGCTCACAGGGAAGTCTTCGGGAAGGATATTGCTGTTGCCTTGCAGACCATACACGGGTTGCGAGGGCAGAATGCTGTCATGTTGGGTACAGCCCAAGAGCAGTTGGTCTGTGCTGCGGTCGCGTAATATACACCAAGCCTTGTTGTCGAAAGCCACCAGCATATTGACAAAGGAATAGGTACGGCTGCTATAGTCGTTGGCAGTCCACGTGGTGATGTCGGTGGAAGTGTAGAGGTAGTCGCCGTCTGCGTAATAGAGGGTGCTGCCGAGTTGCAGGATATTGCGCACACGGCAGTTGGCGGGAAGTCCGGCTACATTGCCCTTTGCCCATACCGAGCCATCGGACGAGGTATAGACTTCGGTGGATATACCGTCGTTGGTGAATAATACCAGTTGTCCGTTGACATAGAACGCCTGCATGTCACACGTGCGGGTGAAGATACGCTCGGTAAGGCGTGTCCATACGTACAGGTCGGGGTCCACTTGGTGGACGGTGAACATCAGTTGGTACCACTTCTCGTTAGTCAAGTCCGAGGATTTGACATGCACGAAGATTGGTTCGCGGCTGAAATCCACAGTGTCCGTGCCTGTCGCAACAATGGAAGTGTCAGGGAGAACGATGGTGACGGAAGCAGGTGTAGCCTTGTACGTGAAACGCGGCACGACGCTGTCCAAGCGGGTACCGAAAGTCAGACTGTCCTTATTATATATATACCCTGTGTCGGTGCGTTGCTCTACCTTGTAGGTAGCGGCAGTCAGCCCCGGATTAGCGGTATCGGTGGCAAAAGTGAAGGCTGTAATCTCAGCGTAGGAGGAGGTGGTCTCCGTCGTCTTCTCTTGACAACTTGCGAGCAGGAGCAAGAGCAGGGGCATTATGTATAGAAGTCGCTTCATATCAGAAAACTCGTACAAAGTTAGTGCCATTTTTGCAGATATGCAAATAAAGCAGTAATTTTGCGTTGTTTTTCCGTGATAAATATGCTTTTTGAGACTAACATCCGTGATTTGTTGCAACTGCTTCCTCACAATCGTATTCGCAGAGAGAAGTCGGAGATGCGTGAGTTGCTGAATCAGAAACGCCGTATGCTTACGCAGGAGCAGGTGCAGGAATCGTCTGCCCGTGTGGTGGAGCGGCTGGAGCAGCAACCGTGCTTCATCGGGGCAAAGACAGTGCTGCTGTATTACCCTATTCATAATGAAATCAGTCTGTTGGCACTTGTGAAGAAATACAAGCACGAGAAGACGTTTCTCTTTCCTGTCACCCACAAGAAGATGATGGATGCTTGCCCCTATCGCGGTAATGACTTGATGAAACGGGGTAAGTTCGGCATTCCCGAACCACAGACGGAACCCTACACGGGCAAGATAGACCTTATCCTGATTCCGGGCGTGGCGTTCGACAAGCAATGCAACCGTCTCGGGCGTGGTGGCGGGTACTATGACCGTTTCCTGCCACAGCACCGTCACTCCACATTGGTGGGAGTAGGGTATGACTTCCAGTTGGTAGAGAAAGTGCCTACCGAACGTCGTGACAAACGCCTGAAACAGGTCATTCTCCCTTCTCAGACCATTCAAGGGTAGTCTGCCGGCGCATTTGCTCTTGTATCTCTTTGTCTGTCTCGGGCGTAATCAATGCCTCACCGGTACGGTAGTAGTAGATGAGCCCGTACTCCTTGCACTTCTGCAGACGCGCGTATGGCAGTTCGTCGTGGTAGAATGCTTCCACCTGGTTCCATATATCCAAGAGTATCCTGTCCGCATCCTTACGCATAGTCTCAATGTCCTCATACACACGAGTGTGTGTCTTTTTGTGCAGGTTGTGGGTGGTGTAGTTTTCTTTGAAAATATCGTAGTGCACCTGCACCTTGTTGATGGCGGGATTGTATATGGGGAATCCGCCTTGTGCGGTGCGTTGCTGTTCGCCTTCGATGATATTCTTTCCCCATTCCAACAGGCTTTCCTCTGTCGAGAGGTCAGGTAGGGTGGTGTTGGTGGGGTCTAACTTGTACAACTCTTTTTGGCTGCGCTTAATCTCACCGCGAATCACAGCAAGGTTCAGCACCTGAATGAAGTGCGAGATATACATGCGTGCGTTGTGTACCTTATGCCTGTATTGCTTGTTGGCAGACACTTTCGTATCGAAGTTGGCATGATATTGCGCCACCTGGTTCTCGAACTGCATGAGGAAACGCTGTGCCTCGCTCAGGGTGTGGTATTTGATGGGTTGGTTGTTGAAATCCGCTTCTCCGGCACGTTGTACCGCCCGCTGCAGGGCTCTCAAACGTGCTTTGTCTGTTTTTGGTAATCGACGATAAGGCATTTGGGATAGTTTATTTGTTGTTGTACATTGGTTGCTGTTAGTCTTGTTGGACTTGCTTCACTTGCCCCGCTAAGCCCCTCCTTTGGAGAGGCTGGGGAGTCTCTATTTTCTCCTTTTTACCATTTTATCGGCTAAGGCGCGTAGGGCTTGGGTACCCTCATTCTGAGGAAGGGTGTTGAGGCACTCCAGTGCTTGGCGGGTGTATTGTTCCACCACCTCTTCGCAGACTTTGCGTACACCAAGGCGGTTGTACAACTCAGTGACAGCCAATATCTTGTCTTCTTTGGGCGCATGTATGGCTTGCAGCCAATGCTCCAATTCCAAACGGGTAGCGGAGTCTGCCATTTTCAGTGCTGTGAGCAGTACGTATGTCTTCTTGTTGCACACAATGTCGCCGCCTATTGCCTTGCCGAAAGTAGCAGGGTCGCCCCAGCAGTCAAGGATGTCGTCTTGTATCTGGAATGCCAATCCTAAGTTGATACCATATTGATACAGAGCGTCTTGTGCTTTGTCGTCAGCCCCTGCGATGTAGGCACCTGTCTGCAGGGCGGTAGCCAGTAAGACGGAAGTCTTGCGGCGAATCATCATCAGGTAGTCCTCAATGGTCGTATCTTCCTTGCCCTCGAAATCCACGTCATACTGTTGCCCCTCGCATATCTCTGTGCCCATCTTGTTGAACAATCGCAGCACCTCGGGCAACTTCTCCGCAGGGACCCCCGATAGCAGTTTGTATGCCTCTATCAGCATCTGGTCGCCGGAGAGGATGGCTGTATTGTCATTCCAACGCACATGCACCGTAGGGCGTCCGCGACGTACATCGGCACGGTCCATCACATCGTCATGCAAAAGCGTGAAATTATGAAACACTTCCAACGCCAAGGCTGCGGGAAGCACATCCTCGTCCTTGCCGCCGAATATCTCGGAGGCAAGCATTGCCAACTGCGGGCGCAAACGCTTGCCGCCGCTCTCCAAGGTGTACCCGATAGGTTCGTAAAGTCCTCTGGGCTCGCGGTTCCAATTCAGTTTCTTTATTTCTTGCTCTATATCTTTCATAATGTGGGAATTAGACGAATCTTGCAATTCTTAATTCATCATTCTTAATTTTCAATGATGTCCGTAAGTACATCTCTCATCTCCAACCCTGCGGCACGCACTTGCTGTGGGATAAACGAGGTGGGGGTCATACCGGGTGTTGTGTTGATTTCCAGCAGGTTAATCGTCCAGCCTTCTGCCAATATGTAGTCCACCCGGATAATACCGTTGCAGCCCAGAATGTCGTATATATGCAATGTCAGTGCCTGCACCTTATCGCGCACCTCATCAGGAATACGTGCAGGCGTTATCTCCTCAACCGCCCCGTTGTATTTGGCGTCGTAGTCGAAGAACTCGTGCTTGGTCACCACCTCGGTGATAGGGAAAGCCACTGCCTTGTCGTGCGTCTTGTATGCCCCGCAGGTTATCTCTACGCCCTTCATAAATGCCTCACAAATCACCTCGTTGCCCTCCTTGTAGGCACGTTCAATGGCGGGTGCCATCTCCTCCAAGGTCTTCACTTTTGTTACGCCAAACGACGACCCCCCCACGTTGCTCTTCACAAAGCAGGGGAGACCCACTTTGGCTATAATCTCCTCCTTTGGAGGGGTAGGGGAGGCCTTACGCAGTAGTACGCTCGGTGCTATTCGTATGCCGAAATCCTGCAGATAATGGTTGCACGCATACTTGTTGAATGTCAATGCCGCCGCCAGCACATTGCAGCACGAGTAGGGCACACGCATCATCTCCAAGTAGCCTTGCAGCAGCCCGTTCTCCCCGGGCGTTCCATGTATAGTGATATACGCAAAGTCAAAGCGCACCTTCTCCCCGTTGCGCACAGTCGAGAAGTCGTTCTTGTCCACAGGCACCCATTTCGTGCCTGTATTGTCATGCAATACGCTGTCGTTCACATTGTTATCGTCCAATGCTTCCCAGTTGCTGCCTTGAATGGTGACAATAGTGGCATCAAACCTCTCCTTGTCTATCCACGACCATATCCCCGCGGCACTGCGCAGGCTCACATCATGCTCGCTGCTGTCGCCGCCACACACTATGGCTATATGTTTCTTGCTCATATCGGTACTTTTTTATGTAGTCCTAAAACCGCCTGCAAATTTACTACATTTATTTGATACCTGCAAGTATAATCAAACAGAGATTGCCTGACCTATGTCAGGCAATCAGGCCGTTGCTTTCTATACAATATTGTTATTTTCTGACAGAAAGCAGATTAGCCTCTTTGGGCAATATGATGTCGGTCGCATTTGTTGCAGGCAACTCACTTACGTGCGGAATAATATGGTCCACAAAGATATTGATACCGCCGTTTCCACGTGCTTTGACGGGTGCTTCTGCGGGCTTGGTACCTGTCACATAGTTTCTCTCTTCGCCAAACTCTACACCGGTACTCTTGATTACATACTTGCCATCCTCCTCTACAGAGTAAACACCTGGGATGCCTGTGGTGTCGGTAGCCACAAACTTCACATTGACATTCATATAGTCAATTTTTTGCATAAACCGACTGGAACCTTCCTTACCGGAAACGTATAACTTGCCACCGGTAACAATGCCATTCGGAGTATATTCCCACAGCCAGTTAGGATATGCCTCGTAACTGCCTTTGTCATATTCGTCAACGGCATATTGTTTCAAAATAAATTTTGTCCCTCCAAGACCGCGGACACCGGCATAAGCAAAGTTTTGGTAGTTGTCTTGGGTAAACTCGCCCTTTTTATTAAAGTCTTCCAACCATTTGTTCATATACCCCATGAACTTTTGGTTATCCACATAGCCCTTTTGCGCATGATGCCATTTGATGTCATTGGTATCAGCAGGATTCAGGTCAATCGTATAATCCCCCATACTGAATGATACGCCATCGGGGTATTGTGCCATATTGGTGTTATTCTTGTTCTTGTCGGGGAAAGCCAATGCTAACGGTGCATTTATATAAATCCAACCGCCTCTTTTGGCACCGTCCAACCGACCTGAATCATTGAAATACAGTCCTTTGGTGAAAAGTTGGATGCGTCCTTTGGCGACATATACATTGAGCGTTCCCAATGTGCTGTGTTCGTAAACAACAGTTTTGGAGGTGTCGCAATCTTCTATGCCGATATACGCTTCCGCAAATGTCAAACTGCCTTCAAATGAGGTGACCTTTATGGTGCATGAACTGCTAACAGTGGTACCCTTGACAGCAGCGGTAATGGTCGTTTCGCCAATGCTGTGAGGTGTGACATTACCATTTTCGTCCACCGTAGCGACATTGTTGTCGGAAGATGTCCAGTTGACGCCTACAGAGATATTGGCAGGCGTGATTTTGGGAGTCAGACGGAGTGCTTCGCCATCTATAGGAATAGTGTATGATGAGGGTACAAATACTATGCTGACATCCTGTGGTTTGATAACGGTAACGCTGCACGAGTCTGTCAGGTCATTGTGTGTGGCGAAGATAGTGGCAACCCCCTCCGACAGGGCGGTGATAACTCCTTGTTCGTCCACCGATGCGATTGCGGGGTTGGATGATGTCCAATCAACCGTGGGAATTTCATAATAGTTAGGGGACCACTTGTAACTTAATTGCTTGGTAGCACCTACAAACATCGTGGCTTCTGTTTCTTGGAGCCACAAGTCATTGATGTCACGGACGGTAAGGATACACGTTTGTGAACGTGTGCCTGCGGTGGCAGATATGATAGCCATGCCCGCAGCAATACCGGTAACCTCCCCTTGTTCGCTGACAACAGCGACACCCTCATTGCTGGAAGTCCACCGGTAGGACGTGGCGGGTAGGGCGTTCTTCGTCAGTGTCAGTTGCAACGTATAGTTCGCCTGTATGGTTGCCATAGAGGGTTTTACGATAAACGTATTGTCGGGCTTGGCATTGGTTGAGAACGTGATGCTGTCCAGGTTGGCAGGAGTGCTTTGTCCGCCTTGCCAGAGGTACATTTGCGCCATGCTGCTCATACTGATGAGGAGCACGCCGAGAAGAAGTGATACGTGTTTCATAATGCTTATTTCTTGATGAATTTGACAATGGAGGTGTTGATTTGCAGCAGGTATGTGCCCTGTGCGAGGTGCGAGACGGGCAGAATGGTGGTGCCTTCGGCTGTGGCAACCTCTACCAGTTTGCCGTCGTTGGCATAGATGCGGATAGTGGTTCCTGCCTCCAAGCCGCTGATTGTCAAGTGGTCGCTTGCAGGGTTTGGGTAGATGCGGATGTCTGCTGATGGGGTTTCAGGCGCGGCTGCGGGCTCCTCCATGTTCTCAAAGACGATTTTGCGGGTCTTGGCTATTGCTTCCTTGCCGAGGGTGGTACCGTCATGCGCAACTAATAATATAGAGTCATTGGCAAAAGTCAGTTTGCCTATTTGTGCAAGTGCGTAAGCGAAATCTTGTCCTGTCAGCCGCTCAACGGTGACGGACGGCTGGGGCTCGCCTGCTGTCTGTGCCATGGCTTGTGCCGACAGGCACGTAGCCGCAATGATAAAGAGAAATTTCTTCATAATGTGATTATTATTGATTTCAATTTGCAAAGATAGTACAATTTTCTTGTTTGTGCAAGTGCCTTTGCTGGTTTTGTGCTGATTTTATATTGATTTTGTGGTGATTTTATGTTGATTTTGTGGTGAATGTGTTATTTGCGTCTCGTTTTCTTCTCGTGTCCTCATCGGGTGATTAACGGGTTATTAGTATGTGATTAGTATGTGATTAGTATGTGATTCGTGTGTCCATTTCGGTATTTTGGTGTAGGGACGACGCGTCTCGCGTCATCGAGGATTTAATTATTATATATTCCTTGACCTGGATGTTGCATAACCCGTGCCTTTTTTGTAACTTTGCAGGCTGATTATCGTGGGCAATACAGAGAATGACATAGTAATCACAGGTGCGCGGGTGCACAACCTGAAGAATGTGGATGTGCGCATTCCGCGTGACAAGTTGGTGGTTATCACCGGCTTGTCGGGCAGCGGCAAGTCGTCGTTGGCATTCGACACCATCTTTGCCGAAGGGCAGCGGAGGTACTTGGACACCTTCTCATCCTACGCGCGGGGGTATATCGGCACTATGCAACGCCCCGATGTGGACAAGATAACGGGTTTGTCGCCCGTCATCAGTATCG
>ERZ808245.414-NODE-414-length-22135-cov-10.928759_pt1 | contig 22135 bp, 18 predicted proteins | sample MGYA00521243_ERZ808245 | MGnify/ENA primary metagenome ERZ808245 (study PRJEB31516, sample SAMN03275576) | gut metagenome | biome: mammalia-associated habitat; material: feces | host: Papio cynocephalus | place: Kenya | collected 2012-07-07 ... | reverse complement strand
CTTCGACCTTGTAGGAAAGGGAATCGCAGCCATAGAAGGCGTATTCGCCGATGGATGTGACGGAATCGGGGATGACAACCGACTTGAGGGAGGAGCAGCCATGGAAGGCGCCGCCAGCGATTACCCTCGCTGAATCGTTAATCGCAGCATTCGAAACCGATCTGTCGACCACGCCGATCACGGCCAAATACGGATTTTTCTCGTTGCCGAGGTACCTGAGGCCGCCTTCGACCTTGTAGGAAAGGGAATCGCAGCCATAGAAGGCGTCATAGCCGATGGATGTGACGGAGTCGGGGATGGCTATCGACAGAATAGAAGAGCAATCACGGAAGGCGCCATCAGGGATAGAGGTGACGTCTGGCCCGAGGACGACTTTTTTGAGAGTCGATATGCTAGCGACTATACTTCGAAAAGGTACGGCATCAATATCACCGTTGAACTTAAGAGTTCTGAGGGATGGACAATCAGCGAAGTTCCAGCTTTCGACGGAAGTTATTCCACCACCAATGGTTATCGACTTGAGAGAGGAACAATGATAGATGGCGCCCTTTCCGATGGAGATGACGGAATTGGGGATGACGATCGACTCGAGGGAGGAGCAGCCAAGGAAAGCATCAGCTCCAATGGAGGTGACGCTATCGGGGATTGCGAAGGAACCTGTTTTTTCGCGGGGACACCTTATGAGCGTCTTGCCGTCCTTGGAGTAAAGCACCCCATCGAGAGAGGAATAAACCTGATTGTCCGGGGAAACTTCGAATGACTCAAGAGAGTAGAAATCATTGTATCTATTGATGTCGTAATGGAAGGACGTGACACCATTGCCGATGAAAATTGACTTAAGCGAGTTACAATTCTTGAAGGCGGACGCGTCAATGGAGGTGACGCCATTGCCGATGGTCACCGATTCGAGGGAGGAACAATCGCGGAAGGCGTTGTCAAGGATGGAGGTGACGCTATCGGGGATTATAAGGGATCCTTTTTTCCCCTGAGGGCACAATATGAGTGTCTTGCCGTCCTTGGAGTACAGGACGCCGTCGTTTGAGGAATATGTCTGATTGCCAACGGAAACCTCGATAGACTCGAGGGAGGAACAACCATCGAAGGCGGACGCGTCAATGGAGGTGACGCTATCGGGGATCACAAGGGATCCTTTTCTTCCCTCGGGGCACAATATGAGCGTCTTGCCGTCCTTGGAGTACAGTACGCCATCGGTGGAGGAATATGCCTGATTGTCGGAGGAAACGACGAACGATTCGAGAGAAGAACAGCCATGGAAGGCGCCGCCAGCGATTACCCTCGCTGAATCGTTAATCGCAGCATTCGAAACCGATCTGTCGACCACGCCGATCACGGCCAAATACGGATTTTTCTCGTTGCCGAGGTACCTGAGGCCGCCTTCGACCTTGTAGGAAAGGGAATCGCAGCCATAGAAGGCGTATTCGCCGATGGAGGTGACGGAGTCGGGGATGACTATCGACAGAATAGAAGAGCAATCGCGGAAGGCGTTGTCAAGGATGGAGGTGACGCCATCGCCGATAACAATTGATTTGAGGGAAGCGCAGCTGGCGAAGGCGTATTCGCCGATGGATGTGACGGAGTCGGGGATGACAACCGACTTGAGGGAGGAGCAGCCATAGAAGGCGCCATAGCCGATGGATGTGACGGAATCGGGAATCGCGATAGATTTGAGGGAAGTGCAATTAGAAAAAGCATAAGGGAAAATATAAGTTGCATTATCAGGTATGACCAAATCCCCTTTCTTTCCAGCAGGGCATTGTAAAAGCGCCTTACCATCTTTTGAGTATAGAACACCATCGATAGAGGAATAATTCGAATTGTCCGAAGAAACAAAAATCGATTCAAGGAGGGGGAAGTGAGAAAAAAAGTCGTAAAACGGATATCTACTACTATGCCAAGAACCAAATTCTTTCACATTCGAACCGAGCTTAAGAGTTTTTAAGGAGGTACAAGAGTCTAATTCATATAGTCTTATGGCGCTAATCCCATTGCCAATTGCAAGGGTGACAAGTGACTCAAGCGGCACCGATTCGCCATCGCTGCTCCAGGAGCTGGATTTCTTGGATCTCAGCGATTTTTCGAGCGAAGTTACCCCGTTTCCAATGATGAGCTCTGCAAGGGAAGAACAACCCGTGAAAAGATAATCACCAAGCGAAATAACGCTATCTGGGATAATTACCGACTTAAGAGAAGAACAATTATAGAAGGCATAACTTCCGATGGAAGTGATGGTATCCGGAATCTCAATGGATTCGAGGGAAGAACAGTCGGAGAAGGCATAATTGGGGATTGATGCAAAACCATCGGCAAAATGAAATGTGCCTTTTCTCCCCTCCGGACATAATAAGAGTTCTTTGCTGTCTTTTGAATAAAGAGCGCCGTCATTAGAGAAGTAGGTTTGGTTATTCGGAGAGACTTCAACCCACTCAAGAGAGCCACAGTCCTTGAGGGCGTAAGTGCCAATATCATTTACATTATCCGGTATGGAAAGCGTGCCTTTCTTGCCTCTAGGACAACGCACAAGAACCGTTCCGTCCTTCGAATAAAGGACACCATCCTTAGAGGAATATACTTTGTTATCTGATGATACTTCAATCGACTCAAGATTCTTGCCACCGCTATTATCATATGAATAATCTCTCTTTCCTAATGCCCACACGCTAATCAAATTAACGCTGTCAGGAATCGAGAGGCTTTTTTTCGCCGGGGGGCAAAAGCAAAGGGCATAACCACCTTTCTTTAATACGTCATCGTCATAACCATAAAAAGAGCCGCCAGATGTTTCAAGAATCATATGAGCATTTTGGTTATTCTTGTCAAGTTTTATTAATAGAGCCCCATCATAAGATGCGAAGGCCGTATTGTTTTTATCGACCACAATCGATTCAAGAGACGGGCAATCGTAAAAAGCGCTCCAAACATATTTAACGCTATCGGGAATCGTGATGGACTGTAGATATGGGCATTCCGAAAACGAGGAATCATCGTGATAGCCGCCGATTGCCACCACAGGTAGCCCTTGATATCGAGACGGGATATCGACGTGCCCGACAATTTTATCGCGATTTTCCTCCTTCACATATGCGTAATATCCTTCATATCCAAATAGATCATAACTGATATATTGCGCGTTTTCAGGTTCGGTATCTTCGGATGTCGCCCCAGATATTGAAGAAATGCCTTCCACACTGCTAGAAGCAGAATAATTGTTGTCAGACGAAGATCCTGGGCTATTTGGCAAAGAAGAGCTAGGCGATGAAGCGGTCGGCTCGCTACTAGACGATTCTCCAAGTGATGATTGGGGCGAAGAACTTTTTCCTTGGCTAGAATTGCCACCCACTGCGCACCCAGTAAGGAACAAAGACGTCAAGAGGAATAAGCCCATCTTTCGCGATTTTCTATTGTTTCCCATATGAAAAACCTTTCCAGCGAGCCCATACGGAGGGGGCAAGGGGGGAATAAGTATATAACCCCCTTCTTCTTCCTTTGCGATTCGGCTCACTTGCTAATCAAAGAAAATATACACCCCCCCCCCGCATGATTATCAATAGCGGTTTTTCTATACCAAATCATTAAATATTCGGAGTGAAAACACGAATAAAAGCAAGGCTATTACTAATCGTTTGCTCATTTTTAGAGAGTGCGAAATATTAGGGTTTTAACGTTTTTTTGCAAAACTGAAGCGATTTTGTCTATAGATGAGTGAGGAGGTAGGCGCGTATGCCTTCTCGAAGCCACCCCGGGAATGAAGGCGGGGAAAGGAGAGGAGATGGATCTCACGGCGATCGTGGTCATCCTGGTCTTAATCTACCTCCTGGTGGACAAAAAAGACTCTAACGGCCCGAAAGGGCATTAGAGCCTAAACATTCACCATCATTATAGCCTAGCCGCAAGGCTTTGCAATCATGTCCGCCCTCTTCCCGGGGCCGTGCTAACTAGTTCAAAATAAGACGGTTCAAATATTTAATTCAATATCACTATGATGTTTCGCGGTTTGCTTGACACATTATAGGTACAGCTAGAAATGTATTGGAAGGCGGCAATCAAGGGAACCACTATTTCTCGCTTTTCTTCTGCTGCTCAAAGAAGACAAAAGCCAATGCGATGCTTATACCCAAATACACGCAAATCGCAAGAATTCCGTATTTGGCGATATCATCGAATCCGTATAGAGAAGGCGAAACGGATGCATCAAGCGGGGTGTGGCTTGCTTTTACGATGATGCGCCCAATATATACCGCTGGATAAAACGGGAGAAAACGGCAGAACGTCTCAAATCCGCTCATCGTATCTAAAGGCATCCAGCATCCGCCTAAAACACCGCCTAGGGAAATGAAAACCGATGTTATGGCAGGTGCGCTTTTGTCATTGAACAAAGAGCCGATGAATATGCCCATGAAAACACAAAAAAGAAGGATAGGAAGTTCTGAAACGATAAGAAGGAGACTCTCCAAGAAACTAAAATAGGAATCCTTTGTGATGAGGCTCAGCAAATATCCTAGAAGAATGCAAAATACGCTTTGTACGATGCCGGTGAGGAAAGCGGGAAACGCGTAGCCGAAAATGAAATCTTTTGTTTTCAAAGGCGAGATGTATAGGCGTTTCAAAAGAGATGTTTTGCGGTCTTTGGAGATAAGAAGACTCATCAAAAGCATCACGAACGTATAGGAAAATACCAAGATACCAGGGACTAGACTCCTACTTGCAAAAACCGGTGTATGTTCGCCACTTTGGGAATTAATCACTGAAAATAAGATAAGCATCACCGCAGGGAAACAAATGCAGAAAATATAAATTAAAGGATCGCGAATCATCTCTTTGATGTTTCGCTTCATGAAAACAAGACTGGATTTCATTCTTTCTCCCCTCCTTCGATAATGGATACGAAAGCGTCCTCAAAAGAGGAAGAATGGCCCAATTCTTTTATGTGGTCCACGTTTCCTCTCGCTAAAAGTCGCCCTTTCGAAAGGATTGCAACATCATCGCAAAGAGCTTCAATCTCCTCTAGATAATGAGAAGTTAGAACGATCGTAATCTTTCCTTTTAATGAGCGAATGATTTTCCATAATTCCCGCCGCGCGAGGACATCAAGTCCTAGTGTTGGTTCATCAAGAAACAAAATCTTGGGTTCGGACACCAAACTGATCGCAATGGATAATCGCCTCTTGTATCCCCCAGAAAGGGTTTTCGCTTTTTGATGAAGAACCTCATTCAACGAAAAGGAATCGATGATTCTTTGAATACGGTCTTTGTCTTTCTTGCCATAAATATCCGCGAAGAATTCGAGATTCTCTTTCACGTTAAGATTTGGGGCAATCGCGCTTTCTTGAGGGGATATATTGATGATTCTTTGAATACAAGGGAGGCTTTTATCGAGCGAGTGCCCATCGATTGTCACTTCTCCTGAATCTTTTTGAATCAATCCGGAAAGAATCTTGATAAGAGTGCTTTTCCCTGCGCCGTTTTCCCCAAGCAATCCAAAAAGAGTATTTTCTTTCACGGACAAAGAAATATCGATAAGCGCTTGCTTATTCGCGTAGCTTTTATTGAGATTATTAATTTTGATGATATCCATATTATTTTCCTTTGAAGAACATTCTCAACGCTTTGAAATTGTCTTCTAATAAGTGGTATAGGTAATCCATATCCCAAGTAACGTAATTCTCAGTGAGTTGCATCGCAATCCCGTGGCCGAATATCCAACTTTGATGGAAGAATTCGGTTGCGGTTTCTTTCGAATAATGACCCGCCTTTTCAATTTGGGAGATAATCGCTTCATTGAAAGCTTGTTCTTCTTTCGTGTTGCGATAGGGATTGTCCACAAATATGAACGCGAAAAAATGAGGATAATCGTGTGCAAATTTGATGTAATTCTTCACATATTGAAGATAAAGCGATTCGCTTTGATCGCGATTTTCTTCGATGAACGAATAATAAAAATGCCGAATCTCGTCAACGAGCTGATTTTTGAAATCATTCATATTTTTAAACGCGTCATAAAGAGGCTGGGTGGAGCAATCCATCGCTTTGGCAAGGCTTCTTGCATTGAGGTTATCCCCCTCCCCTTTCTCAACCATTTTCATAGCGGTTTTGAGGATGATTTCTTTTGTAATGGTTTTTTTCGCAGGCATACGGAGTGAAGGATAACGCTCGTTATCTTTGAAAGTATATTCCTATCATCCGTAAAATACAATTCACAAACTATCCTCCTGATATTTAATTGAAAATAATGGACAACAAAAGAATTTGCTTTTTCGGGAAACAATCATTAATGTAAGAGGAATTATGGAGCGAGAAAGAAAACGAGGCATAGCCAATCTTATCCTTGGTCTTTTTTGCAGCGTAATAGTGACGCTGACGCTTCTAGGGTTTTCTTTGCTGTCCATCCATTACAATCAGGCTTACGACATACCGAAAATCGAAAACTGCTCTTTGAATGTATCTGACTATAAATTAGAGGAAAGGAAAGTCGATTATTTATTAAATGGAGATTTTGAATTCTTCTATCACCAATGGATCGAAAGTGAGGCGACAGAAGAAAATAAAACTGGCATCATCACATTGCCCTCTCATTGGAATGACTCCTTTGCGCTTCCAAGCGTTGGATATGCTTCTTATCGGATTCGAATCGATGGGGTGAGAGATGGTGATTTCTATAGCGTCGTCTTGAATAGCTTTCGCGCCCCTTTTCGTGCATTCATCAACCACAAACTCGTCGCGCAGTCTGGGACATTATCGAAAGAGGCTTTTTCCTCGCACGTCAGTGGTTTTATGGATTTAAATGATCCCTATGAAGTAAAAAACGAGAATAGCCTCATATTGACACTTGAAATCGGATACAACACATTCGGCGGTTTCTATAGCGCCCCTTGGCTTACGGCAAGCCATTTTTCTAACGCCACCGCATCCTTATCGAGCACTATCACGCTCATCATCACCCTCATGATTGGAACGTTACTGCTTTTATGTGTGGTTTCGTTTTTCTTTTTCCGTGGCGTCAAAAAGACAGATCGTTCTTTCCTTTTTGATTTTTTGCTTTGTTTGTTCTTGATGCTCAATCAATTGACTTGCAAAGACGGTTCCTTGCTATTCTCTAAATACGGTCTCATCGATTATCGAATCACCGCTTGCTTCAGCTTCGTATTTCTATCGCTTGTGATTTTGTCTCTTGTTTTTAAAGTGAGGCAAAAAACCGAAATAGCGAAATACGCATTATGGGTGCTCCCTCCCCTTCTTTTCCTGATTGCCGTTTTCTCATTCACAAAATGGAATATCTTCTTCATTGCCTTTTTGCTTTTTTCGCTCATTTGTCTCCTTGCTTTCTATCTATATAAAAACAAAGACGATCTTTTGTCGAAAACGCTTTCCTCGCTCTCCATTACCCTCGTGATTGCGCTTTCTAGTATTGAACTGCTTGATTATTTGGGCTTTTTCGTCTTCGGAAGCGAAGGCATAGTCTCTCTTGTCATGACTCTTATTGCGCTCACTTCCGTTCTTGAAATCGGGAAGCGTGTGAAGCATCTATCAAAAGAGAAGGAAGAAGGAGAGAAAACGAAAAAAGATTTGCATCAAGAAAAAGCGAAATCGCTTGCGCTCCAAATTCAGCCACATTTCATTTTCAATAGCCTTTCTTCTATCCAATCTTTATATCGCGAGAGCAACGAAAAAGGAGAAGATGCCCTCATTACTTTTTCTTCGCATCTAAGGCACCAAATTGATTCTTTCGATCATGAATTGATTCCTTTTGCGGAAGAAATGGAAAATATCCAAAATTACGCGCATCTCTTTTCCTTAGAAAAAAGGCGTGAAGTGGATATGATTTGCAACATCGACGTCGACGATTTCCTCGTTCCTGCCTTTTCGTTAGAACCTTTTGTGGAAAATTCGCTCAAACACGGAAAACTAGATACGAAAGAAGATGGCCTCATCGTGATTTCGACCCATGAGGAAAACAATGTCATCGTCATTCAAATAGAAGACAATGGGGTTGGCTTTTCAAAGGATTTAATCAGCGAAAAAAGTCACGGAATGGATAATGCGAAAGCAAGATTGTCCATGCTTCTAGGCGCAGATGTTGAGATTGTTTCAAGTGAAAAAGGCGTGATGGTGAATATCCGCTTCGAAAGGAAAAAGAAATGACAAACATACTTATTGTGGACGATGATATCAACGCAATCAATAACGTCACCGCCGTCTTGCTCGACCATAGTGATTATCGCTTGTCGCTATTTAAAGACAACCCTCTTTCTTGCTTAGAATACGCAAGCGAAAACCCCGTGGATATTGCTTTCTTAGACATTCAAATGCCTGAAATCCAAGGTGATGATTTGGCGGAGAAACTCATCAAAATCAACCCAAATATCAAAATTGTCTTCATCACAGGATACATTTACGAGAAGGAGAGGCTCCTTTCAAAAAGCCCATCGAATATCGTAACGATTCTAAATAAACCTTTCTCCAAACTCGATTTTGAGGAGCTTCTCGCTTCTTTATGCGCTCAAGAGCCCCATTATTCCCTATCTACTTTCGGCAATTTTGATTTGTTTATGAATCATTTAGCCATTCCTTTTCCCTCCAAAAAGAGCAAAGAGCTCCTTGCGTACCTTGTTGACCGAAACGGGAAAAATGTCACGATGGAAGAAGCTATTTGCGCCTTGTGGCCAGATACGGATTTAGCCAAAGCAAAACTCCTTTATCGCGATGCGGTATGGAAATTAAGAAAGTTACTCAAAGAGCGGCACCTAGAAGCGCTTGTCACATTCGAGCGAGCATTGACGCATGTCAACAAAATCATCCCTTGCGATTATTGGGAGGCCATAGAAGCGAAGAAAAGCGACAAATATCGCGGAAGTTATCTCACGAGCTATGAATGGTCTTTGGAAACACAAGATTATTTAACCAACCTTCTTCAGGATTAGCGCTTTTTTAGCGCTTCATTTGCTATATTGCCCCTTAAAGGAGGCTTTTATGCCAAACAAATCTGATTTTTTTGCCGCTAATAAGGAGATATTGGCCCGCCATCTCGACATCTATTTTGAAGGTGTCAATCCAAAAAATGTCATGATAATAAAGTCGCTTGTCTCTTTTGAAGAAGCACAAAGGCAAGTCGAAGCGTATATCGATTCAGGTATCGATTCCGTCTCAACATTGACGAAAAAGCAAATCGCTGCGATTAAAGAAGAAAAAGAGAGGATGCAAATCTCGCGAGAATACTTTAACGTCATTGGTTATCTCCACCACATTTCGAAGATCGAATTCGGATACGTATACGATTATAACGGAAGCCCAATTCGCATCAGTCCGCATGTCTATGGGGCAAATATGGACATCAACGTTTGCGCCAGCACTTTTGACGCCGATTATTCGACGGATTTGCTCCACCATCACGTTGAGCTCACTCATTACGAAGATGTACCAGAAGACGTCATTATCGCGGACATAGAAGAAGGCTTTCTCATTCACACTGTCGGAAACGAAGAAGCCGCATACGCAAAGCAAAGAGCAAATCGCTCTTTTATGGCACGCCTAGAAGAAAAATGCAAAAAGGAAAAGCAGGAATCTTTGGGTAAAAGTAAGCCAATCACGAGTGTCAATATCGTCGACTACGATGATACTTGCACAAAAATGGCGTTCATGGTCCCTTTCTATGTCTTCCGCATCGATACGGGAAAAGAAATCATCACCATCACTTATAATGCCTATAGTGGGAAAATCGGCGATCCCATACTTTATAACCCTCTTGCCTCCATCAAATACGCTATGCCAGAAGGATTGCTCCCTCCAAAATTCAGCATCGTGATTTTCATTATCGCTTCTTTGGTTATGATCATCTTTGGCGGTCTTATCTATTTGGCCTACTATTACAGCCAAGTGCTCTCTTACAACAAGCAAGCTAAGAAACTCACTTACGAAGAGCAAAAACAGCTTCTATAGAAGAATTAGAAGCAATGAAAAGCGCCACCAAAATAATCCGAAGTGGCGCTTTTTCTTTTTACGAAACAAGATTAATCAAGATCCCAGTCAGTAAGTGGCAAGCCATTGGCGTCTTTAAAGTCGCCCGTCGCAATCATGATGACATCAATAAGCGTGCCAATGCCAAAACATCCCCCGGTAAGAAGCCACAAAATACCCGTTCCGATTTTTCCAACGTAGAAACGATGAATTCCGCTGATGACCATAAAGCCAAGACAAGCGAGAATCATGGCCATCCCTCTTGAATAGGGTGAGCCAGTCCGACGAACTGGCTGAGCCACTACCTTTTTCTCTTCGACGTCTTTGCCGCAATAAGGGCAAAAACGCGCTTCGTCATTAATTTCTTTTCCGCAATTTTTGCAATACATATATCTATTTCTCCTTTACCGATAAATTGGTCACATATTTAAAAAGATGAAGTTGGATAATTCACTGGAAGCTTTGATAAAATAGCCAAAATATAAAGAACGAGCCACACGATAAAACCAACATAAATTAGAATCGAAACAATTAAGCCAATCGTTCCCGTGATTGCTCCGATTTTAGAATACTGATGGTTCGGACGTTTCTTCGCCAAGACGATGGCGACGATGGATAAAGGCAAATCCAAGAAAGGGATAAAAAGTGACATCACTCCGGTCAGCATGCTTGATAAAGCAATCTCGTTCGTCTCTTCTTGCTTCTTTCTTTCTATTGCATCTTCATGACGATTGCCATGAATTTTCGCACCGCAATTTGGGCAATAAGGCAATTCTTCATCTTCGATTTTTTTACCGCATTGCTCACAAAGCATATTCTTGAACCCTTTCGCTAATTGTATTATAGGATGATTGTCCTACTAACAAATATTAAAAATATTATGTCCTTTTGGTAAAACGTCTCTTTTTTGTCTATATATGAGTGAGGAGTAGATGCATATGCTTCCTCATAGCCTCCCCGGGAAGATGGGCGAGAATGGAGGGTTTTGTGATGGACGGCACGATGATCGTGATCATCCTGATCTTGATCTACCTCCTAGTGAATGAAAAGAACTCTAACGGCCACAAAGGCAGTTAGAGCTCAACACTCACTAACATTATAGCCTAGCCGCAAGGCTTTGCAATGATGGATGCCCTCTTCCTGGGGTTGGATGTGCAAACAAAATCGAGATTTACTTTGCTTGTTTTATCGACAAAGAAATACGTTTTCGCGCCAAATCAATCGCAATGACTTTGACGGTGACAATATCCCCTATTGCGAGTTCCTCACTTGGATGTTTAATGAAATGATCGGCGATTTCCGAAATGTGCACAAGCCCATCTTGATGAACCCCGATATCCACAAACGCACCAAAATCCGCAAGATTGCGAACCGTTCCATCCAATACCATTCCAACGGATAAATCTTTGATGTCTTTCGCTTTTTTGTCCAAGGAAGCAGAAACAATGTGTTCGCGTGGGTCACGTCCAGGTTTCTTCAATTCCTCGATAATATCGTTTAAGGTATATTCGCCAATGTCCAAGCTTTTTGCTAAAGACGGGATATCTTGAATGCACTCTAACACATGATTCGCGTTCTCTGTTCCAATACCCTGGAGAGAGATATTAAGTCGAGAAAGAAGGGTATACGTTGCCTCGTAGTCTTTTGGATGAACTGCCGTTCTCTCTAAAGGATTGTCATTCTCGATACGCAAGAACCCAGCCGCATCTCGATACGTTTTTTCCCCTAACCCTTTTACCTTTAAAAGGTCCTTTCGATATAAGAAAGAGCCATTTTTCTCGCGATAATCGACGATGGAAGAAGCAACTTTCTCGTTTAAGCCAGAGACGCATTTTAATAAAGAAACGGATGCCGTATTAAGCCACACCCCCACTTCGTTTACCGCATCAATTGCCGCGTTGGATAATGTTTCTTTCAATCGCTTTTCGTCCATATCATGCTGATATTGACCTACGCCAATGGCTTCAGGCGGAATTTTGACGAGCTCCGCCATCGGATCAAGAAGACGGCGCGATAAAGAAACCGCGGAGCGTTCTTCGATATCCATGTTTGGGAATTCTTTGACCGCAAGAGGAGAAGCACTATAAACGGAAGCGCCAGATTCGTTGACAATGGTGATATGGACATCGTTCATTTCATTTTTCTCTAAGAAACGAGTCAAAAAAGACTCGCTTTCGCGACTTGCGGTGCCATTCCCTAACGCGATTGCTTGGTAACCAAATTGCTGGTAAAGAGAAAGAAGAACATTCTCGCTCTCTTTCTCTTTTCCAATCGTTGGGTAAATGATGCAAGAAGAAAGCACGTTCCCGTTTTCGTCAATCAAAGCGAGTTTGCATCCATTTCGATACCCTGGGTCAAAGCCTAAGATTCTTTTCCCTTTTAAAGGGGGAGCGAGGAGAAGTTGTTTTAAGTTCTTTCCGAAGAGAATTAAAGAAGAATCTTCCGCTTTTAAAAAGAGCTCTCCCATGATCTCGTTTTCGATCGATGGTGCCATTAAGCGCTTATAAGCATCCTTTATCATCTCTCTTAATAATGACTCATAAGGGCTATTCCGTCGAATCAAAGCGCGAGCGATGTGATTTTCAATCGTGAGTTCGTCGTAATTAAAAGAAAAAGATAGTTTCTTCTCCTTTTTGCCGCGAAGAAGAGCAAGCGTTTGATAAGGTTTAATGCGAGAAATAGGACATAGAAAGCCATCGTAATTCTGGTATTTTTTCTCGATATCCTCTTTCGACTCTTTCGCACTGAACTTTCCTGCTTTATAAAGGTAACCTTTTGCGAACAAATAATAGGAAGAATCATCGGCGACTTCTTCCGCTAAAATATCGAGCGCGCCCGCGATTGCCTCTTCGACATCGTTCACCCTTTTTTCTTCATTTACAAAAGAAGAGGCGTAACGCGTAAGAGTAGCCATATTGCCTTCTTGCCTTTGAATAAACGCGGCTAGAGGAAATAAGCCTTTTTCTTTTGCGATACTCCCCCTTGTTTTCCGTTTTGGGCGATAAGGCCGATATAATGTTTCAAGAAGAGACAAACTATCGCATTTTTCGATTTGCTCCATTAACTCATCGGTGAGTTTTCCTTGCTCTTCAATGCTTTTTAAGACAGTATCTTTTCTTTCCGAAAGCTTTTCGTATTTTTCTTTCGCCTCTACTAAAGCGTGCAAGGCAACATCGCTTAGACCTTCTGTTTCTTCTTTTTTATAGCGAGCGATGAAAGGAACACTTGCGCCCTCTTCGAGTAATGACAGCGCTGCGCGTACCTGGTTCGGCTTAATCGCGAGCGTTTGTGACAAATAATTGACAATATCCATAAGAATAGAGAAATATTACTACTTCCGCTTTGCTCATGGGTAAAAATTACGATTGCCATTACGAAGAAAACTACGGGGCGCCCCTTTTTCGAAAAGGAGCGATACCGTTCTCAAGAAAATCGCCGGGTTAGATTTACATAGAGATTACAAATCCGTTACAAGCGATGGTCGCGTGATTGATGAAACGTCACATAAACTAATTAAGAAAAAAGAAGGCATCCCTTATGAAATATAAGACGGTCGTGTTAGCGTACCATCCACGCGCTAAGGTAATGGCGGAGGAAATAGAAAATGAAGCAAATAAATGCGCTGAAAAAGGGTGGAAGTTAGTGTCGTTTTCCATCACGTTATCAGCAAAAGCCATACTCGTGTTTGAAACCTCAATCGCCAAGCAATAAGGAATTGAGTTAAGAGAACTTATGGAAAAGGCAAAGCAAGAAAACGCTTTGCCTTTTTTTGCGATCATAAGTCGAAATCGCTCCTACGGTTTCAATTTTTTCACATTCAATTCAGCGTCTTTTTGCTTAATAAATTCATTCACTCCGCGAGCGAAAACAAAGATAATATGGTTAGCTAGGAGAAATGGCATATGAAAAAAGATATGAATAATCCCATCCGAAACCCGAAATACAAGAACATCGCCATCGCCCTTATCGCGATTGGGATAGCGTTCCTTATTGCAGGCATTATTCTTTTTATATTGGGATTTCTTGATATGCAAAACGGGAACTTTTTCTATGGTTTCATTGCCATTCCTTGCCTTTTCATCGGCTCAAGCTCTCTTATGTATGGCTTATTGGGGCCGCTTGCGAGATTTATGCAGGGAGTCGCTGCGCCAATTCAAAAGGATTATGTGAATTATATGCGTGAAGAAACCGTTGATTCCGCAAAAGGATATTACGGAGATATCGCTTCTAGCGTGAAAGAAAACCTCACTTCCCAAGATAAAATCGTTTGTGAGAATTGCCATTGCGAAAACGAAAAAGGCGCGAAATATTGTAATCACTGTGGTCATCCGTTAGAGGCGAATGTTATTTGCCCATCATGCGGAAAAGAAAACAAAAAAGGGTCAACATATTGCTCGAAGTGTGGAAAACACTTATAAAAATCAACTAATAAGGTGAGAAAATGAAGAACCGAAAAATAATCATCCTGCTGCCTTTATCGTTTTCTCTTGTCGCGTGCGGGACCAATCACGAAAAGGAATTGACACGCGAAGAAGGGTTAACGAAAGCAAAAGAAATACAAATGGCTGTAGAAGAAGACTCTTTTGTTCTTCCAAAGACATGTCATTCTTCTTATTCCTACAAAACAGTCGAGAGCAGCACCAGCGAGAACCAAGAACAGACAACCGTATCGCTTAAAAAAGATTTTTTCTACGACCACGATGAAAAGAACCCCTATTGCCACTGGTTCTCTATAGTAGACGACTCGAAGAAGATAAATGAAGGGTGGATATACGTTTATGACGGAAAAGGTTATTCCGTCTCTATTGATATCGACGAGAATAAAACCTATCGAGAAATCGCTTTTTCCGATGTGGTGACTTCCATCACGAACGTTCTAAAAAGCGAAGATGTTGATTCTGATTCCGTGAAAACAATGAGCGCCCAACGAATCAATAAAATCGCGGACGAACTTAATCATGAAAACACCAGTATGAAGACTTTTATAAAGGATGATGGCACTTTTAAAACCAGTTTCATTCAAGATGTAGAAGGATATCGCACTGAGATGGAAACCGAATTCAAGCAAAATCTAATCACGAGAGTCGCGACGAAAGAGGAATTTACAATGTCACTTTCTTCTTCGCTCCCCTCGTTTACCTACAATAGTTCGCTAGAGATGACATTCGATTGGGAAAAAGAGATTCAACATGATTGTCCTAACCTGGAAGAATTCTCCAAGCTCTTACCATAAGCGCAGTTTTCTTGTAAACATTCGATAAAGCGGTTTTTTCATAAATCAAAATATGTTAATTTATTGAAAGTATGCTTTCCTTTCGGCTAAAACAAGCAAAAATCGCTATCCTTTCCTTCCTTTTTAGCGCTCTTCTTTTGCCTTCTTGCTCATTTTCTAAAAACTCCTCAAGCCAAAAAGAAGAAAGCTCCACCGCAAATACGTCTTCCTACGTTGACCAAGGGAGCATCGAGATTGTCAGGAGAAAAAACGCTTTAATACAAGATTACGAATATTGTTTCACCAATGGTGGCTTCTCACGGTTTGATGTGGTGAAAAAGAACGAGAACGGTGAGGTTAATAGCATCCCTTCTTTCGCCTGCAAGTGGAGCGTTGAGGACGAAGAATACATGAGTGTCGATAGTGTTGGCTCAGTCACGCCAAAGAAAAACGGCACAAGCAAGTTATTCGCAAAATTCGGTGACTATTCAGCAGAAAAAGAAATCAAAATCGCGACGATTGCCAAAACGTTTCAAATGAAAGAAGTTGGGAGAGATTATAGAAAAGGGAATCGTTATTCCTTCCCGCTTCTTATCGAGCCAAGCACCGCATCTCTCTTCTTTTCTTTTTCAAGCGATAAAGTGATTGAATTAACAGATCGAAGTAACGAATTCTTTGTGAAAAGCGAAGGAAGCGTCAACGTCCACGTGGAAGCCTATACTGAATACACAGGGGCAAAAACCGCATTCGATTTCACAATCGAAACGATTTCTCCATCTTCCCCCACTTTTGAAGTGAATGGCCAAACCTGTACCTCTTATGAAGCCACTTTCGCCAAAAATAAATATCAATCCATTCCTTATGATGAATTGGGGATCAAAGCCTATTCCTCACAAAGAATCGACATCACCGATAAAATTCGGATTGATTCGGGCTCTATCGATTTTGGTCAAGAAGGCGATTACTCCCTTGTTTTAGCGGTCACGGACGAAACGAAAAATCTCACTTCGTATTTCTCTTTATTCGTTAATATTATCCCTTATGAAACAAAGAAAGTGAAAAACCCAGGCGATGGAATCATCGAATCGAATTTTCAGTATGAGCTCGTGAAGGAACCTGGTTCTTTCGCCATTCACGACATTCTCTTTTCCATCGATGTGGCTCTAAATCCAAAGTATGATGATTCCACCGCCGAAATCACATTCCATATCAACTTTACGATCCGTTACTGGGGAAATAGTAATAGGTCTCCTTTAGAAGTATCGCAAATAGCGAAGAAGAGCTTCACTATTGGTGGAGAGAAAACCATTCATTTTGATTACGCCTATCATAGCAATTCCTTCCTTGATCCGAACACTTTCGTACTTGGAAGCTGCTTCACGAGTGCGAATGGTTATTTCTATACCTACACATCTTATTGATAAAATGTCCGGACATTTTCACCGAGTATTGCATGGAGAATAGTTGTCAAGTTTCACCGTTTTGTTTCAAAAGCTTAACAGGGTCATGACGCTTATAAAAATCAAAAGAAGCAAAACGTTGATGCTGTTTCAGCGGAAGAAGTGCTTCGCGAATCCTTAGTCAATGCGTTAGCGAATTATGCGGCCATCTTGCCTGGAGGATTAACGGTCCTTTTATCAGGCGACAAACTCGTAGTTCGCAATCCAGGTCGTCTTAAAGTCGGGCTGGAACAATCACTAAAGGGCGGAAAAACAAACCCGCGTAACGCGCAAATCCTAACATTCTTTAGGCTATTAGAGATTTCCGACAAAATAGGAACAGGGATCCCGAAAATATTATCCATCGCCAAAAGTCTATCTTTACCAACTCCGCTACTCATCGAAAAGCCTTATCCAGAAGAAACTTCGCTAACTCTATTCCTGCGGCAACTTGATGTTAAGCAAGGCGACAATCAGCACTTTTTAGCGTTCATTGCTTTAAAAGGAGAAGCTGGCTACAGCTGAAAAGAGATGGAAAAGCATTTTGGAGTGTCTAGAACCTATATCAATAAGAAACTGAGCGAACTCGAAAAGAACGGATTTATCAGAAGCAATGGTCTTAGAACGAACGGAAGGAAATATTTCGTTAAATAGAATCGTTATTTGAACATGCCATAGAAAACGCTGATGAAATTGCCGGGTAACTCTTCTACATTGCAATAACGGTCTAAGAAAATAAGGCATGTGATAATTGCCGCGACCGCGATGATGATAAGAATGCTCTGCTTGACGATATAGTTAACTCCAACCGGTTTAAAGTGATGGCGGAAAAGCTCGACGATGAGCGTTATAAGCGTCGGAAGGCCAATGAGAATGGACATAGAAAGGATGCGAACGGGCTCGCTATACAATAACGGATAGCTGCAATAAGGGGAAACGTAGACGAGGATCAACGAAATCGCGTCAATAACGACACCAAGCCCAAAAGCGAACGCACAAACGAAGAGGAAAGAGAAAACCAAAGCGACGATCGGTATTTTCTTATCTCTCTTCTTTTTTCTTTCGAAAGCGATTTGCAAATAGAGCGCAAATAGTGCGCAAATTCCTCCGACAAATGGATATGTCCTATGGAAGAGGGTGCCATACATATCAAGCGGATAGACACCATCGAAAACGATTTCATGCGCGGAATAGGCTAATATCGTCATCCATAAGCCGATGAGAACAAAAATGATATCGATAGTGATAGTAGATGGAAGAATCTTTTTCTTCCTATCGCTTAAGATTGTTCCGTATTGTTTCGCTTTGCTAAGCCTATCGTCCGCACTTTGCAAAGCGCGGTTCATCTCGTTGATGAAAGTTTTCCCAGAAGGCGAAGATCCATCGGAGAAACAAACGGATAAATTTCTAGCGTGGGCTTTCTCCTTCGCTAGTCTCGCATTCAAATCCCTTTCCACCACATAACTATACTTTAAGCCATAGTTCTTATCAGAAAGTGAGGCGATTTCTTTGATACGTTTAATCGTGGCGCTTTTATCCATCTCGCGGATACCAGTAAGGAGTTCGATGAGTTCATTCTGCTCATCGCCCGAGAAATGATCCTTGATGAAGGAAAAGGTATCTCTAGAAAGGAAATTCAAAGCGACTTCTGATTTTGCTGCTTCAAAAGCGAGCGCATGAGAATCGCGGTAATCGCCTAGCGAAAGATATGAGCAGCAAGAAGCGAAAGGCTTATTGCGTTTCAAATCGGAAGCGCGATAAGCGAAAGACAAATAGTTTTCTTTCAATTCGTCGAATCTTTTGATGATGAATTTGTTATAAACATCCATCCATTTCTTCACGAAAGAATCGACTTTGGCGTCAAACCTCGCTAGATGCCCTTCGATTTCCGCTTTGAACTTATCATCCGCAAAGCGCATCGCCGTCTTAAAATCCTTTAATTCGGAAATGGAACGATAAGCAAAACGCGCTCTCGCTTCCGCTTCTCTCATATAAAGAAGATTTTTAAAACCGCGTTCATCGTGGATGAGCTTATATTCGTCGCTACAATATTCTTGGCTTGCTGGAGGGTTTGGATAAAAAGAATCGATTGCGACCCACTCGTCAAATCCTTCGATTTTGACATTAGGATCATAGGATTCATATGACTTTTTGCTCACTTTTTCTTTGTAAATGCTACGAACGTCAGGGTCTTTCATTGGAAGATCATCGATGCTTTCCAAAGAAGAGATACCATAAGCGATTTCGGCGAAAAGAAGATAGGCTTTCGCGTTCTCTGGATCGCTATTGAGGCAGTTATTGAGCGATTGCTTGGCTTCAGCAATCTCACCCCTGCTCATTTGAATTTCCGCGCGGCGGAGGTAATTGCTTGCCGATTCTCCGCCAACGCCGCTCTTCTTAAGCGTCTCAATAACACTTGAGAGGGAAGACGGATTCTCTTCAGGGGAAATCAATTTCTTTATTCCTCTTACAAGGTCCTTGATTGCTCCGACCTTGGACATGTCTTGCGCTTGGAAGCTGGAGATTTCCATCGGAAGCTCATATGGGTCAAAACCGACGTAGCAAGGAATCAAAGTCTTTTTTCCTCTATCGCGTTGCATGAATTTCATGTAACGGCTCCATTCGCTTTTCACCCAAGTGGAATTGATATTGTCCACGGATGTTCCGACTAGAAGCATAACCTTAGAGGTGGAAAGGGCGAATTCGATATTTGGCTCATAATCTTGCCCGATTTTCTCTTCTAAAGAGATGCGGGAGAAGAAAACATTGAACCCCTCTTTCTTTAAGGCGTCATAAATGTCTTCCGCTAGAAGACTATCTTTTGTTCTTTCTTTGGTGGAATTATTCGTTTCCTTATAAGAAATAAAAACATCATATGGGCGTTCTGTTTTCGATATTTCAATGTATTTCTTTTGAACATTATCGATATATTTGGCGTCTTTTTCGATGATTTCTTTAGATACTCCATCGCAGTGAGACAAAGCGAAAAGATAGTCTTCGTCTTTGAGAATGGATTCATAAAGATTCCGGTGACAAATCGGAATTCTTGCCCCATCGAAATCTTCAATATATTCCACGCCATACCGGCATAAGCAAAGCCCCCAATGGATTTCGTAATCGTCTGGGAACTGTAAAAGCATGGATTCATAAATCCGTTGCGCTTCATCAAACTGTTTTTTGAGGCGGAAATCGGTCGCACGTTTGTACGCCTTTAAACGGGACTCATTGTCAAGACTAGGGATAATCTGTTTCTTCCCGCAATATTCGCAAGTAACCGTTTCCCCTTCTATGTGAGTGACATCAAGCGCTCCCCCACACGAGCAGCAGCATAAATCGATTGCCATAAATGATCCTAACTACTTTCTTTTAGAGATAATCACTCTCTTATCAAGCAATTTCTTAAAAGCGGAAAGAGAATTCAAAAGAGAGGAGGCATCATTGCATTCCTTCTCCATCATAGAGAGTTTCGCGTCAATTTGGCTATCGATCGCTTTCGTTCTTTCACTAGAAACGGGGTCCATGTATCTCATTTTGTCAACAATGGCGGCGATTTCTTTTTTGCAAGCTTCATCATCGGAAGAAACACCAAGTAATTCCATTCTTTCTCTGAACGACTCGAAAACGTTCACTTTGCTATTGATTTTCTCATCTAATCCCAAAGAGAAATAACGGACTAAGAATCCACAGATGAATTGAACGAAATAGAAAGCGAAAATCACGCCTTCCACGGAAGCAGTTACCGCGATTGGGAAATCGACAAAACGGTTCGTGATGACCGTAACGAGCATAAAGACAAATTGAACAGCAATGGAAACAAGCGCCCAAATATGAAGCGGCGCGCCTAGGAGCTGATAAAGGACGCCATTCTTTTTTCTTGTTTCCAAGAAAATAAGCGCTTCTTCAATCACGATAAGCAAGTTGGAGCAAACCATCACCGTGATAAAGCTTGCCTCGTTCACTCTCACCATACTCACCACAAAACCGATCACATTTGTGAGGGCAAGAGCGACGAGAGCAATGATAAGGGTCGCAACACGTATACTTTTATTCGCTTTCATTTTTGTTTCTCCTATTTTTGTCTTGGCGTGCCACAGTTAGAGCAGAATTTACCTGTATTTTTCGTTCCGCATTCTGAGCAAAACCACTCCCCTGTCATAACAGGCTTTGCCGTACCGCAATTGCCGCAGAATTTTCCACTGTTTTTGGTGTGGCAATTCGGACATTCCCATTCATTATTTACTGGCGTTTCAACTGGTTTTGGTTGAGCAGGCGTATTCCCTTGAAGGGCTTCTGCGGTCGTTTTTCCAACGGCAGCAGCCATCCCAATGCCTGCGCCGACTTGCGCCATCGTGGAGGCAATTCCTCCAGCCGCACCAGCGGTTTCATTCTCCGCAAGAGCGACTCCAACTTGACGCTGTGTTTCTTGTTCGTACGTATATCCTTTTGCACGCATCACTTCCGCTTCAGCAAAACCAGTCGCCTTCATGGCTTCCGCTTGTGCTCTAGCAGCAATTGTGACTTTTGCAGCTTCCGTTTCCGCTTCTACCTGCACCACGTTTTTGCGGGCCAAAGCTTCATTCTCGCGAATTCTTTGTTCTTGGACTTTTAGATAAAGGTCGGCATGCTGTTGCTTAAGACGTTTGAAGTTAGGATCCTCATCAGGAGTCATGATTCTCGTGACGAATAATTCAGGCACGAATAAGCCGTATTCTTCAAATACCTTGTTGACTTCTTTTCGCAAAAAATCACTAATTTCGTCAAGGTGCTCGTCGACTTCCAGAATATTGATATTTTCTTCTCGAATCGCTCGTGGAAGATACGATTTCACCTTGGTCATAAGCATTCCACGGAATGCGCCATTCATCGTCGCGCTCGAATAGCCAGTTCCTTCTTGGCCAGTGATATCACATTGCCCAAGAACTTTTTCCGTTCCTACAACCTTGATGAGGAGTTTGCGTGGATCATCAATGCGCAAATTGAATGTGCCACAGGCGCCAAGTTCTAACGTAAGCCCTGTCGCTGGATCGAACATTCTGATTTTGCTATCCGTCCCCCATTTGAGATTCATTTGGGTGACCATGTTCACGAAATAGACTTCCGCATGGAACATGGATTCGCCACCGGTGACGCTATTGACGATTTTCTTTAGGAACGGAATGTTTGCGGTCTCCAAGGTATATTTGCCTGGGCCAAAGCTTTCCATTGCCTTCCCGTTATAAAAGAACACCGCCGTCTGTGTTTCATGAACAATCAATTGACTGCCGAGGTTGAAATCTTCAACAGGATGCTTATAAACGAAAACATCGTTATTCCCCTCATACTTAATTAAATCCACGATTTTTGCCATAATGAAAGTTGACCACTCCTCCTATTGCTTGAGAGCTTATTAAGAGTATCTAATCGAAAGTTCAACGGATTTCGTGATCTCCCTATTATTTAACTTAATAAACACAAAAAATAATACCCCCCAGTATTTATTTGGAAGAGAAATCGAACGTCCCTTCTAGAGAGCTGT
>ERZ808245.412-NODE-412-length-22282-cov-3.893058_pt1 | contig 22282 bp, 21 predicted proteins | sample MGYA00521243_ERZ808245 | MGnify/ENA primary metagenome ERZ808245 (study PRJEB31516, sample SAMN03275576) | gut metagenome | biome: mammalia-associated habitat; material: feces | host: Papio cynocephalus | place: Kenya | collected 2012-07-07 ... | reverse complement strand
GCTGTCGCCGCAGGCGACTGAGGGGTGTTGGGATTCTGAAAACCTGAAAGGAAAGTAAACACGCCAAACTTTTAAAGCCGAAAGTCCGCACTCCGGAAACGAAAGATCGGTGCGGTTTTTTTCGATCACCGTTTTTTCAAGAAACGGTTGAAATTTGAGGGAAAAGACGCTATAATAAAAGTACTTGTAAACTTTTCTGGAAAGTAAGGATAGGTGGAAACATATGGCACTTATGGATATCGGTATCGACCTGGGAACCACCAGCGTGTTGATCTATACCCGCGAGAAAGGCGTGGTGCTGACGGAACCGTCGGTCATCGCCGTGGATACACAGAGCGGCAAGGTGATTGCCGTGGGAAGCGAAGCCTATAAAATGCTCGGAAGAACGCCCGACCGCATCCGTGCGGTGCGTCCGCTGGAGGACGGTGTGATTTCCGACTATGTGATGACGGAGGAAATGATCAAGCACTATGTGCGGCAGGTCTGCTCCAACCGCATTTTCAAGCCGCGCATCGTGTTCTGCATCCCGTCGGGAACCACCGACGTGGAGTCCATGGCAGTGGTGGATGCCGCAATCATGGCAGGCGCGCGCAAGATTTTTCTGATCGAAGAGCCGCTGGCGGCGGCGATCGGTGCGGGAATCAACGTGCTGGCGCCGGAGGGCAATATGATCGTGGATATCGGCGGCGGTACGACGGATATCGCGGTGATCTCGCTGGGCGGAATCGTGACGAAAACGTCGGTGAAAATGGCGGGAAACAAGTTTGACGAAGCCATCGTGCGCGCGGTGAAAAATAACCATAACGTGCTGATCGGCGAAAAAACGGGCGAGCAGGTGAAGAAAAACATCGGCAGCGCCTATCCGCCGACTGAGGAAAAAACCATGGAGATCAAGGGAAGAAACCTGTATACGGGCTTCCCGCAGAAGATCACGGTCACTTCGGGCGAAATTTACGACGCGCTCAAGGAATTGGTTGAGGTGATCATCACGGCAGTCGTCAGCGTGCTGGATGTCACGCCGCCGGAGCTGACGGGAGATATCATTAAAAACGGCATTTATCTGACGGGCGGCGGCTCGCTGCTGAGCGGACTGGATAAGCTGATTTCGGAACGCACGGGACTGAAATGCCGCGTGGCGGACGATCCGGTGGAATGTGTTGCCATCGGCACGCAGAAGTGCCTGAAATATGCTTCCGAGCTGAAAGAGGGCTTTTATAACCCGCTTGCCAAACGATAAAACCAAAGGAGCAGGCTTGTGGAGTTTTTGAAAAGAACCTGGGCGCAGATCGATCTGGATTGCCTCAGGCATAACTTTGAACTGGTGCGCCAAACGGTGCCGCCGCAGACGAAAATTTTTGCGGTGGTGAAGGCGGACGCCTACGGACACGGCGATCAGGTGATCACGGATGAGCTGGAAAAGCTCGGTGCGGACGCGTTTGCGGTGTCGAATATCGAGGAAGCGCTGCATATCCGCGCCGGCGGCACGCGCCTGCCGATCCTGATTTTGGGGGTCACGCCCGCAAAATATGCGGGAATGCTGGCAAATAACCGCATTTCGCAGACGGTGTTTTCGACCGAGTACGCCAGAGCCCTTTCCGAAGCGGCGCAGAAGCAGAATGTGACCGTCGATTGCCATATCAAGGTGGACAGCGGCATGGGGCGGATCGGGTTTGACGCGCTGGGTGATTTCGACGGCGCGCTGCGGGAGATGAAGGACTGCGTGGCGCTGCCGCACCTGCACTGTTCGGGAATTTTCACGCATTTTGCCGTTGCCGACGCCCTGGACGCGGACGACGAAGCGTATACCGAGCGGCAGTTCGACGCATTTTCGCGCACCGTCCGGGCGCTGGAAGAAGCGCATATTTCGTTTGAAACCGTTCATTGCTGCAACAGTGCGGCGATTCTCAACCACCCGGAAATGGCGGGCAGCGCCGTGCGGGCGGGCATTGTGCTGTACGGACTGGACCCCTCTTCGGATTTTAAGGCGTGGGATCTCAAGCCCGTGATGGAGCTGAAATCCACGGTGTCGCAGATTCGGCGGCATCCGAAGGGCAGCGCCGTCAGCTACGGCAGAACCTGCACCCTGACGCGCGACACCACGGTGGCGACGGTGCCGATCGGCTATGCCGACGGTTATCCGCGCAGTCTGTCCAATAAAGGCGTGGTGCTGGTGATGGGCAAACGCGCGCCGATTCTCGGACGCGTGTGCATGGATCAGCTGATGATCGACGTGACCGACATCGAGGGTGTGACGACCGACACGGTGGTGACGCTGTTCGGCGAGGATCACGGCGCGGTGCTTTCGGTGGACGAACTGGCGGATTTGGACGCGACGGTTAATTACGAGCTGATTTGCCTGATCGGCAAACGCGTGCCGCGGGTGTATGTGAAAAACGGAAAAATCACGGCGGTGGTGGACTGCTACTACCAAAATCCCATTTCAATGTCGTAAACGGAGGAAGCCATGGCAAAACATCGCAATCCTTTTCCCACAGAGGAAGAAAAGGAAACCAAAAAGCGGCGGAAAACGCGTGAAAAATGGAAAAAAGTCGGGGGAATCGTGCTGATTGCCGCGGCAGTGTGCGCCGTTTTCTGGGGGATCAGCGCCATGTTCGGCAATCCGATCACCCGCATGAAGGCGTCGGGTGCGATCGGCGCGTATGTGCGGGTGAATTTTCCGCAGATGACGGTGTCGTCGGTGCACTACGGCAGGGACTCCGGCGAATTTTACGCGGAAGTCACCCTTGCGGGGAGCATCGATACCCATTTTTTGGTATATTATAAAAACGGCGAGTGTCGTGACTATTACGCAGACAGTGTGACCGACCTGCAAAACACGGTGGAGCGCATGGAAAACGCCTGGTCGGAAAAAGTGAAGGAAACGCTGACGGACGTCATCGGAAACGGGACGGTGCAGGTGAGCGTGGCGGATTTCAGAGAAGCGCGCGAGAGCGGGGAATTTTCGGTGGATATGCCGGAGGATACGCGCCCGACCGTGCCGCTTGCGCTGCACGTGACCTGCGAAGGCGAACCGACGATTGCCGCGCTGAGCCGCACGCTGAAAGCGGTGTTTGCGGCGCTGCCGGAGGAATACGACGTGACGCGCGTGAATCTGACGATCAAAGACGGAAAAACCGCATGGACGGCGTTTCATGTGACCGCCGATGATGCTGCGAGTGAGAATCTGGAAACCCTGCTTTCCGAAGCGATCAACCGTCCGATTTCTTCATTAAAACAAACGGAGGAATTTCCGTTGTACGTTACCGAAACAAAAGAATGAACATCCCACCCGGCGGCGGTCTGATGACCGCCGCCGGGTGGGTCGTTTTTCGGCGAAAAAAAATCGGACAGAAAGCACACAATGTCTATTGAATCAAAATGAAAATCGTGGTAAAATAATCAAGGAAACCGAAAAAATGATTTTTTCGGAAAACGGGACAAAAAGGAGCGGTGTCATGAAAAAACTGGACCCGACGGTCAAACGTGAAACCTTGTATATCCTGGCGCTGACGGTCGCCATGAGCCTTGTGATGCAGGGCGTGTTTGCGATTTTCGGCGCGTGGAACCTTTCCGTGCTGTGGGGAAATCTTTTGGGCGGCGCGGCGGCGGTAATCAACTTTCTGCTGATGGGAATCACGGTGCAGAACGTCATGGGCTATGAAGAAAAGCGCCTGCGCAATGCGGTGCGCCTGTCGCAGATGCTGCGGATGCTGCTTCTGATTGCGGTGGCGGCGCTCGGCGTGGCACTGCCGTGTTTCTCCACGGTGGCAGCGCTGGTTCCGCTGTTTTTCCCGCGCGTGGCAGTGGCGCTTCGACCGCTGTTCAAACTGGGAGGTGAAAAGTAGATGGAAAAAAGAAACCGCCGTTTTGCGGTGGTGGATGTACTGCTGATACTCGGCATGGTGCTGCCGCTTCTGGCGGGAATCACCCTTCGTGTGCTGACACACACGCCCGCGGACGGCATCAGCGTTTCGGGTGCGCAGATTTATTGGGAAATCCCGATGCCTTTGCAGCCGATGATTATCAGCGAAACGCAGATCAACTCCTGGCTTCTGATTGTGTCCTCGGTGTTTCTGTGCCTGTACCTGACACACGGAATCAAGGAAAAGCCCGACACCGTCCGTCAGCACGTGGCGGAATGGATCGTGGAAAAAACCGAGTCGTTGGTTCATGCGGACATGGGGGACTTTTTTGCGGGATACGCGCCGTTTGTGGCGGGAATCATGCTTTTGTCCGCCAGTTCCAGCTTGCTGACGCTGCTCGGACTTTATCCGCCGACTTCGGATCTGAATGTCGCGGCGGGCTGGGCGATTTTGGTGTTCGTGCTGATTACCTATTATAAATTCAAGTGCGGACCGCTGCACTACCTGAAGAGCTTTGCCGAACCGGTGGCGTTTCTGACGCCGCTGAACGTCATCAGCGAGGTGGCAACCCCGGTGTCGATGGCGTTTCGTCATTACGGCAACATCCTTTCGGGTACGGTCATTTCGGTGCTCGTGGCAGCGGGACTGACAGGACTGTCCAACACCCTGCTCGGGTGGCTTCCAGGCGGACTTTCGGAGATTCCGATCCTGAGAATCGGAATTCCGGCGGTGCTGTCGCTGTATTTTGATCTGTTCAGCGGATGCTTGCAAGCACTGATCTTTGCAATGCTGACCATGATGTATATTGCCGGAGCATTTCCGGCGGAAGACTATGCCAAAAGAAAACAAAAACGGAGGAAAGAACAATGTTAGAACTTGCAATCGGTATTATTTTGGGCGGATGCGCACTGGGTGCGGGCGCGGCGATGATCGCCGGTATCGGACCGGGTATCGGTGAAGGCAACGCGGTTGCGAAAGCCTGCGAAGCCATCGGAAGACAGCCGGAAAGCAAAGGCGACGTCACAAGCACCATGCTGATGGGCTGTGCCATCGCGGAGACGACGGGTCTGTACGCGCTGGTTATCGCCATTCTGCTGATCTTTCTGGCGCCGGGACGCTTTGTGGACATTTTGCTCAACGCCATCAAATAAGTAGGTGCAGCCATGGGAAATCTTGAAGTCATCAGCGTCAATCTCTGGGACATTCTGATCTCTCTGTGCAATCTTCTGCTCATCACGCTGATTCTGAAAAAATTCCTGTATCAGCCGGTCAAAAAAGTGCTGGCACAGCGTCAGGCAAACCTGCAGCAGCAGTACGACGCCGCAAAACAGGCGCAGGAGCAGGCGGAGCATGACCGTGACGCCTACGCCGAGAAGCTGCGTACCGCGAAGGACGAAGCCGAACGGGTGATGAAAGAGGCGACTGCCGCGGCGGATCACCGCAGCGAGGCGATTGTCGCTTCGGCGCACGAAAGAGCGGACAGTATCGTCCGTCAGGCACAGACGCAGGCAGAGCTGGAGCTGAAAAAAGCCGAGGACAGCATGAAGACGCAGATTGTCGATGTGTCCACCGAATTGACGGAAAAATTGCTTTCGCGTGAGATCAATGCGGACGATCACCGCAAGCTGATCGATTCGTTCATTGACGGAATAGGAGAGAGCGATGGCACAGAGCAGTAAGGAATATGCCGAAGCGTTGTTTTCGCTTGCCGTCGAGAAAGAGCAGGAACAGGAATATTTTGACGCCGTCACGGCGTTTTCCCGCGTGCTGAAGGACAACCCGGAGTACGCCGAGCTTCTCAGCAGTCCCGCCATTGCCAAAAAAGAGCGCGTGGCGGCGCTGGAAGAACTGCTGAAAGGGCGGGTACCGTCGGATGTCCTGTGCTTTCTGTCGCTGTTGTGCGAGCGGGGAAAAATCCGCGAACTGCCCGACTGTGTGCGGGAATACGATCTTCTCCTCGGCGTCCGCCGCCGTACTTCGACGGCGACGGTGGTCAGTGCGGTGGCATTGACCGAAGAGGAAAAACAAAAACTTCAGAAAAAACTGGAAGCGTTCTGCCGCCGCCGCGTGGTGCTTGTGTGCCGCTGTGATCCGTCGCTGATCGGCGGAATCACCGTGACGGTGGACGGGCAGGTGCTGGACGGAAGTCTGAAACGCCGCTTGCAGGATGTAAAGGAAGTGATCCAGGGATGAACAGCAAACCGGAAGAAATCAGCAGTATCATCAAAGAACAGATCAAACACTATAAAGAGCATATCGAAATGACCGAGACCGGTACGGTGATTCTCGTCGGAGACGGCATCGCCCGCGTGTACGGTCTGAGAAACTGCATGGCAAACGAGCTGTTGGAGTTTGACGACGGCAGCTTCGGTATGGCGCAGAATCTGGAAACGGAGACCGTGTCGGTTGCCGTGCTGTCGGACGACAACAAGATCCGCGAGGGAACGACCGTTCGCCGCACCGGACAGGTGCTGTCCGTGCCGGTGGGTGAAGGAATGCTCGGGCGCGTGGTCAATGCGCTGGGCGAGCCGATCGACGGCAAAGGTCCCACCGGATGCACGCAGAAGCGCCCGGTAGAATCGCCCGCCCCCGGCATCATCGAACGTAAAAGCGTGTCGGTGCCGCTGCAAACGGGCATCAAAGCCATCGACAGCATGATCCCGATCGGCAGAGGACAGCGTGAGCTGATCATCGGCGATCGGCAGACCGGTAAAACCGAGATTGCGATCGACACGATTCTCAATCAGAAGAATACCGGCGTGCTGTGCATTTATGTGGCAATCGGACAGAAAAGCACCTCCGTGGTGCAGATCGTCAACGAACTTGAGAACAGCGGCGCGATGGAGTATACCATTGTCGTGTCCGCTTCGGCGGCGGAAAGCGCGCCGCTGCAATATATCGCCCCATATGCGGGATGCGCCATGGCGGAGTACTTCCGCGAACAGGGCAAGGACGTGCTGATCGTGTACGATGACCTGTCCAAGCACGCCGTGGCGTACCGCGCCCTCTCGCTTCTGATCCGCCGTCCGCCGGGACGTGAGGCGTACCCCGGCGACGTGTTCTACCTCCATTCTCGACTGCTGGAACGTGCGGCGTGTGTGGCGGATGAATACGGCGGCGGTTCGATCACGGCGCTGCCGCTGATCGAAACCCAGGCGGGCGATGTGTCCGCATATATTCCAACCAACGTCATTTCTATCACCGACGGACAGATCTTTCTGGAGACCGAGCTGTTCCATGCGGGCGTCATGCCGGCAATCAACCCCGGTATTTCGGTGTCCCGTGTCGGCGGTGCGGCACAGCTCAAGGCGATGAAAAAGGTGTCGGGCGAATTGAAGCTGCTGTATTCGCAGTACCGCGAATTGCAGGCGTTTGCCCAGTTCGGAAGCGATCTGGACGCCGATACCAAGGCGCGTCTGAACCTCGGCGAACGTATTGTAGAGGTGCTGAAGCAGGGACGTCATTCGCCGGTTCGTCCGGGCTGTCAGGTGGCAATCATCTACGCCGTCATCCACGGCTACCTCAACGACATCCCCGTGTCAGGGGTCGCGGAGTACGAGCGGCGGCTGTATGAAAAACTGGAAAATGAGAAACCGACCCTGCTGGAGCGTTTTGAAAGCGGTTTTTACGAGAAAGAGGACGAAGAGTCCCTCGTGCAGACGCTTAAAGAAATGCAGAGGTGACGGCGGATGGGAGCAGACATCAAAGCCCTTCGCGGGCGTATTAAAAGTGTCGATTCCACCCTGCATCTGACCACTGCCATGGGGCTTGTCGCGTCCTCCAAAATCCGACGCGCCGCGGAAGCGGCGCGCAGGGCGCGGGAATACGAGCGGGCAATCGGAGAAGCCGTCGAGCTGCTCTGTGCCTCGCCCGTCTGTGAAAAGAGTGTGTACAGACAAACCCGCGAACAGGGGCGCGACTGCGTGATCGTCATTGCGGGCGATCGCGGACTGGCGGGTGGCTACAATGCCAATGTGTTCCGCCTGTGCAGGGAGCTGACCGACACGGACTTCGTGCCGATCGGAAAGCGTGCGTGCGACCGTTTCGGCGACGGAATCCTTTCCTCCGAGCATCTGACGCTGGAAGAGGCGTCAGCCTTGTCGGAACGGCTGTGCCGGGCGTTTTGCGACGGAGAATACCGCCGCATCGGCATCGTGCGTACCCGCTATGTGTCCATGCTGTCGCAGGAAGCTGTGCTGGAGTGGATTCTTCCGCTGGAAAAAACCGAGAAAAAAAGCGCGGATATCGTGTTTGAGCCCGACGAGCGGGCTGTGCTGGAGCCGACGGTGAAGGCGTATGTCACGGGCGTGATCGTCGGTGCGGTGCGCGAGAGCTTCCTCAGCGAAGTCGCGGCGCGGCGCACGGCGATGGATTCGGCAGGCAAGAACGCACAGGAGATGATCGAGGGTCTGCAATTGCAGTATAACCGTGCGCGGCAGAGCGCGATCACCCAGGAAATCACGGAGATCGTCGCGGGAAGCGGCGTGTAAGAACAGGAGTGAGCAATTTGGCAAAAGGAACCGTTTCACAGGTCATGGGACCGGTCGTGGACGTGCAGTTTGAACAGGGCGGTCTGCCGGCGATTCTCAATGCGCTGACCATTCCGATCGGCGAACGCACGCTGACGGTCGAGGTTGCCCAGCATATCGGCGACAACACGGTGCGCTGCATCGCCATGTCGTCCACCGACGGTCTGCGCCGCGGCACTGAAGTGACCGATACCGGCAGAGCCATCAGTGTCCCCGTCGGACGCAAGACACTGGGCAGAATTTTTAATGTACTGGGCGATGCGGTGGACAATCAGCCCGCACCGACCGATTGCGAGCGTTGGAACATTCACCGTCCCGCTCCGGCGTATGACGAGCTTTCCACATCTTCCGAAATTCTGGAAACCGGCATCAAGGTCATCGACCTGATCTGCCCGTATTCCAAGGGCGGCAAGATCGGACTGTTCGGCGGCGCGGGCGTGGGAAAAACCGTGCTGATCATGGAATTGATCAATAATATCGCCAAACGGCACGGCGGTTTGTCGGTGTTCACGGGCGTCGGCGAGCGCACCCGTGAGGGCAACGACTTATATAACGAAATGAAAGAATCGGGCGTGCTGAAAAATACGGCGCTGGTCTACGGACAGATGAACGAGCCGCCGGGAGCACGTATGCGTGTGGCACTGTCGGGTCTGACGATGGCGGAGTATTTCCGCGACAAGGAAGGACAGGACGTGCTGCTGTTCATCGATAACATCTTCCGTTTCACACAGGCAGGCAGTGAGGTGTCGGCACTTCTCGGAAGAATGCCGTCCGCCGTCGGCTATCAGCCAACGCTGGCGACCGAGATGGGCGCGCTTCAGGAGCGAATCACCTCCACAAAGAAAGGATCGATCACCTCGGTGCAGGCGGTGTATGTCCCTGCCGACGACCTGACCGACCCCGCCCCTGCGACCACCTTTGCGCATCTGGATGCCACGACGGTGCTGTCGCGTGCGATTTCTTCGCAGGGAATTTATCCCGCCGTCGATCCTCTGGAATCCACCAGCCGCGCGCTTTCACCGGAAACGGTCGGAAAAGAGCATTACGAGGTTGCCCGCGAGGTACAGCGCGTATTGCAGCGGTATAAAGAACTGATGGACATCATCGCCATTATGGGTATGGACGAGCTGTCCGACGAGGACAAACTGCTGGTTTCCCGCGCGAGAAAGATTCAGCGTTTCCTCTCCCAGCCGTTCACGGTGTCCGAGAAGTTCACGGGCATCCCCGGCACCTATGTACCGGTGGCGGAGACGGTGCGCGGATTCAAGGAAATTGTCGAGGGCAAGCACGACGATCTGCCCGAATCGGCGTTCCTGTTTGTCGGAACGATCGAGGAAGCGGTGGAGAAAGCGAAGAAAGCGGAATGAAGACGTTCGAGCTGAAAATCTCCTCTCCGGACGGGGATCTGTTTTCGGGCGAGGCGGTGAACCTGTCTTTGCGCGGCACGCTGGGCGATCTGGCGGTCATGGCGGGACACACGCCGCTGATGACGGCAGTGAAAGCGGGCGAATTTCGCGTGACCCTGCCCGACGATACCGAAAAGGTCGGAAAAACGACCGGCGGTCTGCTGACCGTGTCCAAGGAACGCACCACGTTTTTGTCCGATGGATTGACGTGGACGGAATAAAGAAAGCGCCATTTCCCTTACGGGAAATGGCGCTTTTGATGTATTGTTCAAACCATTTGCACGGGAGAAAGGGGCGATCATTTTCATTCACGGGCGGCATTTTTTACAGGGAGAATATCCGTTGGCAAGCAGAGTTTCGCGCGAAGCGCTGCTTTCTGCACGGTTTTCGTTGGAAATCCTATCGATAAAAATACAATTGGGGGTATGAAATTTCTTTGTTTGCAGACTGAGAATATAAGTGGTTCTCTCCGTACGGTCGGTGCTTTCTTCCTCTGCGGCGGAGGAGTATTCGGAAGAATTTTCCGTTTGCGATGAAGCCGTTTCTTTTGAGGAATTGGCTATGGGTTCTGCTGAGACGACAGATTCTTCTGAACTTTCTTTTGATTCTGCTTCGGAGACGGAATCTTCGTTTTGGGAAACCGACGAACTGACCTCCGCTTCGGCATAGTCAAGGCTGTTTTCTTCGGAAAAACCGTCATCGGAAGATTCCTGCAAGGCAAAAGCAAGAGAATGGTCGATTTCGGAAGATTCTGACGAAAAATCCGAAGGCAGGCTGCTTTGTAAAGTCGGTACGGCGTTCTTTTCCGCGAGGCCTACGAAAATCAATCCCACGATACACAGAAGCGAAAAAGCGGAAAGAATAAGAATTTCCTTCCGCTTTTTCCGGAGTTCTTCTTCTTTGCGGCGGCGTTCTTCTTCTCTTTTTCGCGCTGCACGTTCGGAAAGGATTCGTTTTATAAAAAACATAGGAATGCTCCTTGTCATTATTTCTGCCGTAATTTGTCTCTGCAAAGGCTGCCCGGTTTTCCTTCGTTTCTTTTCGCATCGCAGCCGGACACCGATAGGCTGCCCTCTTTTCAAGAGGGGAGCCTTTTGTGCGTGTTTGTGCTGTGGAGAAAGCAAGGGCAAAAAGCAAGGCTTTAAACAAAAATCGGCGGCTTTGTGCCGCTGCGGTGATGGATGAAAGGCGAAAAAAGAAGTCACCTCTTTTGCCGAAAACGAAAGGAAAAAATCAAAACCGACAAACGCGGGGGATACCCGCGTTTGGATTTTCGTTTTCTCATTTTCCGGTGTAAAAATCCGTATACTCCTCCAGCGCCGCCATATCCAGCGCCGCCGCGATGACATGACCCTTCTGCGGCGCGGTGGCACAGGCGAGCAGTCCGTTGAGCGACGGCGTCATTTTGAACGGCGCGGCAATCAGTGCTTTTCCCTGCAGACGCAGTCCGATTTCGTCCCCGCCGATCAGGCACGCCTTGATGCCAAACGCATAGTCAAACTGCACCTGCGTCTGCACGTCGCGCATTGCCGTGAAGGATTCGTAGGGCTGTTTCAGCGCCATCGGCGCGGCAAGAATTTTCGCGCCCGCTTCCACGGCGGCACGCGTACTCTTCCAGTCCAGCGCATCCGCGCCAGCCAGCACGCACACGCCGCCGATCGGCGTTTCCACCACGGTCAGACGGTCGGAAAGCAGCAATTCGCTGTCGTCACATTCTTCCGAACGGTAGAGCTTGTCCTGACACCCCGCGACGGCGCCGTTCGCGTCAAAAACGGTACTGCGCAGATACAGCCCGCCGTTTTTTCGCAGCAGTCCCGCGCCGACGACCGTAATCATATGATAGGTGCGGGAAAACGCCGATACGGCGGAGGAGGTGATCTCGTTGAGGAGCGAAAGCTGCCCTTCGCTGAGCTCTTTGACGAGATCATAGACGTTTTTCTGTTTGTTGCGGCGCGTCTGCGCCCGCGAAGCAAAGCCCGGAATCAGCGACAGCGCGTGAAGCTGGAAAAATTCCGGCAGAACCAGCAGTGCGGCGCGGTGCGCGGCGGCTTTGGAATAATACAGATTCAGATTCTCGATATATTCGGGCAGTCCGCCGAAAATGCGAAACTGCACCGACGCCGCCGCGCACACGGGCTTTTCCGTATTCTCCGGAAGCTCGGCGGGAGGCGTGGCGACGCGCGCCACTTCGCGTTCCGCACGTTCGGGCGAAAGGCGCATCTGCGCCAGCGAAAGTCTCATTTCTTCCCACATGGTCATCCTCCTCAAACGGTGCCTTCAAAGGGCAGGCGGTCGGTGAACGGAAACAGAAAGCCGTTGAGCGAGCCGTTCTGCGGCAGTGCCTTGCACGGTTCGGTCACGCATACGCCCTGATTGGACACATTCAGGACGGGTAATCCGGTCTGCTGTGAAGCGCGCCACGCGCCGAACAGGATCCGCTCTTTGGAAAAATCCACATCGGGAATGTACTGCACCGACACGATCACGTCACAGTGTTCCTGCACGGCGCGGTCGGTGAGGGCGGGATCGTAGACATCCACATCCCATAGAATCATCAGCTTTCCGAACGGCGTTTCCACCGCTTGAAGCGAATCAAACGGCTGATAGCTCCCGCGCAGAGCGGGAGTCAGACGGCAGGCACGCTGCAAAAGCGCGCGCTTGCCCGCTTGATTGATCAGGCAAACCACCAGATGTTCCCCGAGCGAGAACGCAGGCGTAAGAGCCCAAACGCCGTTTTCTTTGGTAAAAGCGGCGGCTTTTTCAAGAAAGGTTTTGGCTTCCCATTCCTGCATATATTCTTTTTGCGGCGGAAAAATCACCAGGTCGGTGTCACTTTTGGGAGCCGAAAAAGGCGGGCAAACACAAAAATTCATACAAACACCTCTTTTTCTATTGTAGCATATTCCCGCCCGCCTTGCAAGAAAAACATTGACGCGGGCGCGGGGGTATGGTAAAATAGCAGTAAAGGAGCGAGAGTGCTGATGAAAACAACGATTTATCTTGTGCGCCACGGCGAGAGCGAAGCGAACGCCGAGGGTATTTTATACGGACAAACCGACTGCCCGCTGAGCGTCCGCGGAATTTCACAGGCGGAAAAAACGGGGGAATATCTGCGCGACCGGCAGATTGACGCGCTGTATTGCAGCGATCTTCAACGCGCACGGGTGACGGCGGTTGCCATCGGGCTTTTTCACCCCGATCTGCGCGTGCGGACCAACATTGCCCTGCGGGAAATCAACTGCGGCGATTGGGAAGGGAAGACGGTGGACTGGATTCGGGAAAACTATCCCGAGGAATACCGCGTCTGGCGGGAAAACATCGGGCGTTCCGTGCGTCCCGGCGGCGAATCGGTCGCACAGATGCAAAAACGCATTGTGCGCCGCATCAAACACATTGTCAAAAAGCACGAGGGACAAACGGTCTGCATCGTGATTCATGCGATGACAATCCGCGCGTTCTGTGCCTTTGCGGAGGGAAAAATACTCGACGAGATGAAGGATGTGCCGTGGGTGTCCAACGCGTCGGTCACGACGCTGACCTGCGAGGACGGGAAGTTCACGCTGGAGGAGCTGGGCTATGACGGGCATCTCGGAGACCGCGTGACCACGCTGAAGTTCTGATGTTTTGAAGGCTTCCCGTGATTTACCTTTGATATAAAAAAACACCCGCGCCTGCGGCGTCCTTTCGGACACCGCAGGCGCGGGTTTTCCGCGGTTTTCAAGCCGCCGGTTTTGTTTTTGTGTCAGTTGGAGAACGCATCCTTGAGCTTGTCAAAAAAGCTCTTGCGCTTCTCATAGTTCTTGTCGTCCTCGCTGAGGCGTTCAAACTCTTTGAGCGCTTCCTTTTGCTTCGACGACAGGTTCTTCGGAATTTCCACCGTCACACGCACATACTGGTCGCCGCGGGACTTGCTGTTGAGGTACGGAATACCCTTGCCCTTCAGACGGAACGTCGTGCCGGTCTGTGTGCCTTCGGGCATATTGTACTTCACTCTGCCGTCCACGGTCGGGACGGTCAGTTCCGCGCCGAACACCGCCTGGGTAAACGTGATCGGGATGGTGCACCACACGTCATAGCCGTCGCGCTCGAACAGCGCGTCCGGACGCACCGACACCGTCACCAGCAGATCGCCGTAGCCGCCGCCGTTTGCCCCCGCTTCGCCCTTGCCGCTGACGGAAATGGTCTGCCCATCATTGATACCGGCAGGAATCGAAATTTCCACCGTATGATTCTTGCGTGTGCGTCCCGTACCCGAACAGGTCGGGCAGGGGGTTTTGATGATCTTGCCGCGTCCGCTGCACTTCGGGCAGGCACGCTGCGTCTGTGCCATGCCGAACGGGGTGCGCTGGGTCATGGTCACGCGTCCCGTACCGCGGCAGTCGGGACAGGTTTCGGGGCTGGTTCCCGCCGCCGCGCCGCTTCCATGACAGGACGTACAGCGATCCATGGACGCATAGCTCACGGTCTTTTTCACACCGTGCGCCGCCTCCATGAAGGAAACCGTGACATTCACATTAATGTTTCTGCCGCGCTGGGGTCCGTTCGATGCGCCCGTGCGCCGCGAACCGCCGAAGCCGCCGCCGAAAAAGCTGCCGAAAATGTCGCCCAGATCGTCAAAGTCAAAACCGCCCGCACTGTACGTGCCGCCGTAGCCGCCGCCTGCGCCCGCGCCGTAGGATGGATCGACGCCCGCGTGGCCGAATTGGTCATAGTGCGCCTTCTTCTGCGGATCGCTGAGCACCTCGTACGCCTCGCTGACCTCCTTGAACTTTGCCTCGGCCTCCTTGTCGCCGGGGTTCAGATCGGGGTGGTATTTTTTTGCCAGCGCACGGTAGGCCTTTTTGATTTCGTCATCGGTACTCGTTTTCGACACGCCGAGTACGTCATAATAATCTCTTTTTTCTGCCATGGGATACCCTCGCTCTCGGGAACGGGGCTGTTGCGAAGGTTCGCAACAGCCCGCTCAGTTCCTGTTACTTGTTGTTATCGTCCACGTCCTTATAGTCGGCGTCCACATACTCTTCACCGTTCGGTGCCGTGCCGCCGGCGTTGTTCGCGCCGCCGTTTGCCGCCTGCTGTGCCTGCGCTTCCTGCGCCGCCGCCTGATAAATCCGTGTGCCGACCTCGCCGAGCTTCTTCTGCAGCTCTTCCATCTTTGCCTTGATGTCGTCGGCGTTCTCGCCCTTATTTGCTTCCTTCAGCGCATTGATCTTCGCCTCCAGATCGCTCTTCTCGTCCGCCGTCAGCTTCTCGCCCAGATCCGTCACGGTCTTTTCCGCCTGGTAGACGGTCTGATCCGCGTTGTTCTTCAGGTCGATGGCATCACGACGCTTCTTGTCCTCCGCCGCATACTGCTCGGCTTCCTTGACTGCCTTATCGATATCCTCTTTGGACATATTGGTCGAAGAGGTGATCGTAACCTTCTGCTCCTTGCCGGTGCCCAAGTCTTTTGCGGAGACATTGACGATACCGTTGGCGTCGATATCAAATGTCACTTCAATCTGCGGGATTCCGCGCGGAGCCGGCGCGATGCCGTCCAGACGGAACATACCCAGCGTCTTGTTGTCGCTTGCCATTTCACGCTCGCCCTGCAGGATGTGAATGTCCACGGAAGTCTGATTGTCTGCCGCCGTGGAGAATACCTGGCTCTTCTTGGTCGGGATGGTGGTGTTGCGCTCGATGATCTTCGTGCAGACGCCGCCCAGTGTTTCCAGACCCAGAGACAACGGAGTGACATCCAGCAGCAGCAAGCCCTTCACGTCGCCGGTCAGCACGCCGCCCTGCAAAGCCGCGCCCTGTGCCACGCACTCGTCGGGGTTGATGCCCTTGAACGGCTCTTTGCCCGTGATGTTCTTGACGGCTTCCTGAACTGCCGGAATACGGGTCGAACCGCCGACCAGCAGGATCTTATCAAGCTGCGATGCCGAGAGTCCCGCATCGGACAGTGCCTGACGTACCGGTCCCATCGTGGCTTCCACGAGGTCCGCGGTCAGTTCGTTGAACTTCGTGCGGGTCAGCGTCATGTCCAGATGCTTCGGTCCCGTTGCGTCCGCCGTGATGAACGGCAGGCTGATGCTGGTCTGTGTCTGACCGGACAGCTCGATTTTCGCTTTTTCTGCCGCTTCTTTCAAACGCTGCATTGCCATACGGTCGTTCGACAGGTCGATGCCCGTGTCTTTCTTGAACTCGCTGACCATGTGCTTGATGATACGGTCGTCGAAGTCATCGCCGCCCAGATGGTTGTTGCCGGCGGTTGCCAGCACTTCCTGCACGCCGTCGCCCATTTCGATGATGGACACATCGAATGTACCGCCGCCCAGGTCGTAGACCATAATCTTCTGATCTTTTTCTTTATCAATGCCGTATGCCAGCGCTGCCGCCGTCGGCTCGTTGATGATACGTTTGACATCCAGCCCCGCGATCTTGCCCGCGTCCTTCGTTGCCTGACGCTGTGCGTCGGAGAAGTAAGCAGGAACCGTGATGACCGCTTCGGTCACCGGCTCGCCGAGGTAAGCTTCCGCGTCGCTCTTGAGCTTTTGCAGGATCATTGCGGAAATCTCCTGCGGGGTGTATTTCTTGCCGTCGATCTCAACGGTATAGTCGCTGCCCATATGACGTTTGATGGAAATCACCGTGCGGTCGGGGTTGGTGATTGCCTGACGTTTTGCCGCCTGACCGACAATACGCTCGCCGGTTTTCAGGAAACCGACCACAGACGGAGTGGTTCTCGCACCGTCCGCATTCGGAATGACGACGGCTTCGCCGCCCTCCATAACAGCTACACAAGAATTGGTTGTACCAAGGTCAATACCGATAATCTTACTCATAAAACTCAATCTCCTTTTATATTTGCTGATTTTTTCAGTTTGCTACTTTAACCATTGCCACACGGATCACACGGTCGCCCAGTCGGTATCCCTTCTGGAACACCTCCGCCACCGTATTTTCCGGCAGGCTTTCATCCTCAATGTGCATCACCGCATTGTGAAACGCGGGATCAAAGGGCTCGCCTTTAGGATCAATCGTCTCGACCGACAGCTTTTTGAGGCTCTCGGAAAACTGCGTCAGGATCATTTCCACGCCCTTTTTGTAGTTTTCGTCGCTGCACTCGCTCTGCATTGCCCGTTCGACGTTGTCGATCACCGGGAGGAAGGTTTTCACCGCGTACGCCACGGCGTCGGGGTAAATCGCTTCCTTTTCCTTCTGCGAACGCTTGCGGAAGTTGTCGTATTCCGCCGTCACCCGCAGCAGGCGATCGTTTGTTTCGTCTATTTTTTTCTGTAACTTTTCGGCTTCGGATTCCTCGGGCTGCTGCTCGACTTCGGGCAGCTCTTCAGTTTTTTCCGCCGCCTGCTTAATTTCTTCTTCTGCCACTTTTCTAAAACCTCCTACCGATCCGCGAACCCGCCCGAAAGTTTGGCGCGGGGACGGAAGATTTCGGTTACATTGTCGTTTTCGTCCTGCGATTCATCGAAAATTCTGCCCAGATTATCGGCAAAATATTTCAGCACCGGAAGGATTTTTCGGTAATTTTGCCGCACCGGTCCGATCACGCCGATCACACCGCCCGACCCATTGGGCAGCCGGTATCTCTGCACGATCACACCCGCATCGGCAAGCTCGCTGCGGTGACTCTCATGTCCGAGCCGCACGCCGCTTTGTTCGCCCGAAAGCACTTCCCGCATGGCGTTGTCGTCATCCAGCATTTTCAGGATGTCCAGTGCCGTGGGTTTCAGCTCGCCGTAGGAAAACAGCTTTGTATGTCCACATACGTGCCGCACGGGCTTGAGAAGTCCGCACACCAGTTCGTACACCGCCGCCAGAAGCGGGGTGAACAGCAGGATGTTTTCTCCTGCCTGCATCGCAGTTTCCTGCATGAAGCTCTGGGTCATGCTCTCCAGCGTTTTGCCTTTGACGCGTTCGGTCAGCCAGCCGCCGAAAAACTCCATCGCGCCCGCGGTCATATCGTACCCCAAGCGGAAGGAACGGCTGTACACCTCGCCCGATTCCGTGACAATCACGGTCACCACATTGAACGGCGCGATCTTCACCGCGTCCACATGATCAATGCGTTCCTTGGCGGGGGTCGGAGCGGTGGTCACCACGGCACAGCCGGTCATCTGCGACACAGCGTCGGACATTTCTTCCAACAAACTGTCCATATCCACGGCGCGCACATGAAACAAACTGTCGGCAAAGGCACGGTTCTCCGCGTCCGGCTCATCGTCGGGCATCAGGAAATCCAGATACAGCCGAATGCCCCGCTGTGACGGGATGCGTCCCGCCGAGGTGTGCGGCTGTTCGAGATATCCCAGAGAGAAAAGCTCTGCCATCTCGTTGCGGATCGTGGCGGAGGAAACGCCCAGCCCGCTTTTTTCCGCCAGCACTTTGGAGCTGACGGGGTCACCGGTACGGATGTATTCTTCCACAATGGCTGTCAAAATGTTCTGTTTTCGCTGACTCATTTCCACAGCGCTCACTCCTTTGATTAGCACTCTTTGTACTTGAGTGCTAAATCATGATACTAATGTACCACGATTCCCTTCATTTGTCAAGGGGCTTTACAAAAAATTCATGATTTTTTCGCAATCTCTCCATGAGAGTGCTAATTTCACCTGCCGTCCCCCCAAAGCCCGACCGCCTTTCCCCCGCACCCGCGGGGATTTTCCTTTAAAAATCGCGTGCGAACGGTTGATTTTTCCGTGCCGCTCTGTTATAATGTATATAAACGACCGATCGTTCAGAAACAGGGGAGAAAAATCACATGAGAACGGAACAACAGCACCGGGAAAAGAAAAATGAAATCATGGAGAAATGCTTTGAGTGCTACGCCGAGCACGGACTGACCGGCACGGGCACGCAGGCGCTTGCCGATGCATGCGGATGCACCAAAGCAAATCTTTATGTCTATTTTAAAAACCTGGATGAACTGATTATCGAATCCACGGCTTACAGCATGGCAAAGGTCGAGGACGATTTCATGAAAAAAGCGCCGACCGACCCGAAGGATGTCCTGCGGTTCATCGAGGAGGTGCCGTATTGGACGGCAAAAATGCACGGAAAAAAATATCGGCTGATGTACCAGATCTACACACTTCCGAAATATATTGAATACGGAAAGAAATTTTTCGAGGGCGTCAACGAACGCTACACCGAATACGCCAAGCAGCTGGAGCCGAAGCTCGGCATCCCATATACGACCATCACGCCGCTGATCTTTATTTTCGTCCGCGCGTGCGTCCACTATGCGATGTTTGAGGACGAATATTACCTGAAATCCCAGATGGAGGTCTTAAAGCAGGGAGTCGCCCTGTTTGCAGATAAATACCGCTCGCAATACTTGAACGGAGGGAACGCAAAATGAAAAAACGATTCTTGAGTATCCTGCTCGCCTTGTGTATGGTAGTCTGCCTTATGCCGACTGCGATACAGGCAGAAACGGGCAATGCAGACATCACAGAGGTCAACCTGAAAGGGTTGTCCGGCGAATTGTGGTCTTATAAGGATCTGACGTTTGCAACGGTCGATGACGACGCAAACTATACCATTAAAGGGCAAGCGTGGAAGGCGTCGAACGAAGCATCGATCAAGCCCGACAGTGCAAATCTCAAACCCAAAGCAGGTATGGAATACACCTTTATCATTACTCTCGAAGCCAAAGACGGCTGCGCTTTTCCGATAAAGAGAGAGAGCGCCGTGTTTTACGACGGAACGGTAAGACTCGACGGGACAGAGTATGACAACGCCGTGACTACGGTGTCCACAGACGGGAAAACGCTCACAGCCCTTCTGTTTCCTTTAACAAAAACCAAGGGCGCCGCCTTGCGGGAAGAAAGCGTCGGCTCAGCTGCTGAGCTGACCGCCGCGCTGGCGGACGATACGGTGGAGGTCATCAAGCTGAAAAGCGACATTGCAATCGACGCCACCCTGAACATCACCCGCGCCGTCACTCTTGACCTCGTCGGCTATATGCTGGAAATGACCGGCAGCGGCAGCGTGATCAAGGTCGCAGACGGCGGTCACCTGACGCTGACGGACAGCGACCTTACAGCTACATATTACTTCACCCCCAACGCCGACGGCTTGTGGAAATGGGGAACCAGCGGCACGAAAACCGTCAACGGCGGCGTCATCTACGGCGGCACGGGCAGCGACTATTTTCTCGGAGAAGGCAAGCGGCTCGGAGTCGCCGGTGGTGGCGTGTATGTGGAAGCCGGCGGCCAGTTCACTATGAACGGCGGCAATATCGTCGGCTGCACGGCGGTTGGGGGAAAGAACGAGAAGGGTTATGGCGGCGGCGTGTTTGTCGCTATAGGCGGCCGGTTCACCATGTCCGGCGGCAGCATCACCGGCTGCACGGCGGTGGCTCAGATGTATGGGATAGCTTTTGGCGGCGGCATCCGCAATGATGGCGAGGTCAACAATAGTAATGTTGGACGCACCACCCTGTCCGGCACGGCGGTGATTCGGGACTGTCATGCGAAAAGTGTAACAGGTGCAGGCCAGCTGTATGGCGGCGGCATCTCTGACGGCGGAACGCTCACTATCAGCGGTGATGTGAAAATCATCGGCTGCACGGCTGGCGGAATGGATTCGGACGCCATGTATGTTAATGGTAACGATGATAGCAGCATCACGGGCGGCACGTTCTACGGCAGCGTCAAAGACTCCAAAAACAAGATTAGCGGCATCACCGTGACCTACCACCTCAACGACGCCGACTACGCTATCCAGGTTCTGCAGTCCGGCGATCAGATCACCCTGCCCGACCCCGCCAAGCCCGGCTGCACCTTCGATGGCTGGTACAAGGACGGCACGAAGTGGGACTCTACCACCCCCGTCAACGAAAACCTCACTCTCACCGGCTGGCTGTACAAGGGGGTCAGTACGGCGGACGAATTTACCGCCGCCATGAACGACGACAGCATCGATGTTATCCGCCTGACGAAGGACATCATCGTTTCCAGCAATAGTTTGAAGGCGATTCAGGATAACCGCAAAGTCACCCTCGACCTCAACGGCTATGTCCTCGACCTGGGGGCGGATAATATTCGTATCGGAGGTAATGCGAACAACGGGACTCTGACCATCATGGACAGCCGCCCCGAAGTAGAACATAAATTTAGAGACGATGGAACGGGCCTGTGGGTGTGGGATAAAACCAGCGGCGACAAGCTCGTCAAGGGCGGTATCATCATCGGCAGCACCGGCGGCAACAGCGCCATACATGCCGGCGGCAGCGGCGGCAAGGTCATCATGAACGGCGGCAGCATCGTCGGCTGCTCCGCTGACAGCGGCGGTGCTGTGTGCATCACAAACGGCGGCCGGTTCACCATGAACGGCGGCGCGATCATCGGCTGCACGGCGGAGGATGGCGGCGGTGTGGCCGTGGTTGTAGGCACGTTCGAGCTGATCGACGGCGTTATCAAAAGCTGCAAGGCTGGCCGCGGTGGCGGCGTGTACGTGGGCAACAAGGACGGCACATTCACCATGACCGGCGGCAAAATTGAGAACTGCACCGCCGCCAATGGCGGCGCTCTCTGCCTGTACGGCACGATGAACGCAGGCGGCGGCACGGTGTGCGGCACGGTCGTGCTTGAAAGTAACAGCACTATCCAAGGCAGCGGCAGCACATTCAGCGAACTGATAATAAACAACAGTGTGCAGGCTCAGTTCGGCGGCGCACACAGCCCCTTGGGCATCGTTGGAGAAAAACCGCTCGGTGCAAACGGTTACAGCTATCACAAGGTCACCTTTGCATTGAACGGCGGCACGATGGACTATCCCGAGCGCTATTTCTGCGAGAACGGGCAGATTTCCGACAAGATCAAGCCCAATGACCGAGCGGGTTACACCTTCGGCGGTTGGTATAAGGCTGACGGTACGGCGTGGGATTACGCGAACTACACGGTCACCGAGGAGATTACTCTGTACGCAAAATGGAACGCGAATACCTATACGGTCACCTTTGATCCCAACGGCGGCGATAGGGTGACACCGGAGACCATGACCGTCACCTACGGTGAGGCGCTCGATCAGATGCCTGTACCGGTGTACAGGGGCTATATTTTCGACGGTTGGTTTGACCAGAAGTGGGGCGGCAGGCAATACAGCGATGAAAACGGCAACAGCGCAAATCCGTATGACAAAACGGAGAACTGCACCCTGTACGCAATGTGGCGAGAAGCTCCTCTTTACACGGTCACCTTTGATCCCAACGGCGGCACCTTGACCGGTCCGACAACAAGGGATATACGGCAGGGCGACCCTGTTGACAAACCCGATGACCCCGTAAGGGAGGGCTACTATTTCGATTTCACCTGGTATAAAGACGCTGCCTGCACGCAGAAGTGGGACTTCAGCGATCCGGTGATGGGGAATATGACGCTGTACGCCGGGTGGACGATCCGTATGTTCAGGATTACCGTCAAGCCCGAAAACGGCGACGCGGATATTACCATTACCCGGGACTACGGCACTGTTG
>ERZ808245.411-NODE-411-length-22320-cov-4.388098_pt1 | contig 22320 bp, 27 predicted proteins | sample MGYA00521243_ERZ808245 | MGnify/ENA primary metagenome ERZ808245 (study PRJEB31516, sample SAMN03275576) | gut metagenome | biome: mammalia-associated habitat; material: feces | host: Papio cynocephalus | place: Kenya | collected 2012-07-07 ... | reverse complement strand
AACATATTTCTTTCTAACAATTGCGAGGAGCGAAGCGACGCGGCAATCCAAGTGAGTCAGCCGCGAATGTTTAGCCTAACTGTTAACCCCCAGTCCGCCGACGCCACCAGTGGACTGCCGCGCCCCTGCGGGGCTCGCAGTTGCGATTTTACTTCTATTGAAATTGCGAACCCGCGTAGCGGGTGCGGCAATCCAAGTGAATCCGCCGCATAATCCAGCTCAAACGGTTATGCCGGGGCGGTTTCGCATAATCAGTTTAAACGCGCCAACGCCAAAGAAATATCGATTTGTTTGGCAATCAAAGTCAGCGTTTTTTCGTCGCAGTCGCGCAGACGGTCGATAATGTGAATCAGCGGCAGATTCAGCGCTTTGTCGTATTCGCGTTCCGCCGTCAAATCCGCGAACGAAATATCCAGCACGTCCATAATCGCCAACAGCGTGGACAGTCGCGGATCGGCGATGCCGCGTTCGATATTTGAAATCGTATTGATCATCTTGCCCGATTCGGACGCCAAATCAAACTGGTTCAACCCTTTCAGCTTTCTGAACAGGGCGATTTTTCGACCGATGGATTTTAAAGTTTCCTGTTTGTCCATAGGTGTAGTTTCCTATTTTAATGTGGATTCAAACACCCTGTTAAAATGTGTAATTTTATATTTACAAAATGGATATACATATTATAATGTGTTTTATCCGATGTTTTTAGGGAGAAAAACATGAAAATCAAAATTGAAACGCGCCATCAGATTTACACCATGAACGCCGGCGGCGAAGAAAACCCCATGACGGTTGTATCGGGTTACGATTTGGACGAATTGGGCAAAGACGGCGTTAAAAAACGGATCGAAGTGCTGAAAAAATAAGGAGAATGCGAAATGAAAAAAATTATTTTACCCGCCTTGCTGGTGCTGACAACCGGTTGTTCTTCGTACACTTCACTGCCGGAACCGTATGAAACGCGGTATTTTTCGGTTACAAACATGTTGCCGAATAACACGTTTGATTCCAATTTTGACAAAAAATGTAAAGATGTTGTAGAGTCTGCTATATGGTGGTGGACAGAAAAAAGCGTACTGGTCACACCTTGGGTTGGTGTGGCAAAATTTAATAAAGATGATAAATATAATGTCATCGCAAAATCAAAGGACAATAAGAAAAGAGTTTTAAGGGGAGAAGTTGATCGTTTAACAATGCCTCTTTCAACAATGAATAAATGCACGATAGATGAAAAAACATATAAAAAACAAAAAGAAGCCGAAAAAATAGCGGCGCAAAAGAAAGCGGCGGCGATAGCCGAACAAAAACGCAAAGCGAAAGAGGCGGAAGCCGCCAAAGCCGCCGCGGAAAAACGCGCGGCGGAAAAAGAAGCCGCCGGAAAAAATAACAAGATTTTGACAAAATACGGAAAACCGCTTTGTGATCCGTATAAAGCTGGAGATAGCGACATAGGAAAGTTATATTATGACGTCACCGAAAAAAAGAAAAACTGCCTGTTTATAAAAAACTTTAAAATTTCTCAAACAGTCAGTGAAGGTTTTCTCGCATACACAACTAATGGCTGGCGAGGTCAAGAAGGTCCGTATTTTATCGTGAAAAACAAAGACGACAACGATGTTGTCGACGATGAAGAAATTTTAGGGCTGTTTGAATACATCGGAACATATTCTTACGATTCGGTAATGGGACCAAAAAAAGTCTTGAAATTCAAGCATGTGAAGTAAAAAAATGGCAAAGAAACCCGTAAAGCGGACAACGGGCGTTTGTCAAAAATGTAAAAAAGTAGTGCCGTGTTCTATGATTCTTGAAAACATTGTTGCATTATTTGGCATTATTTCGTTTGCTACAGTATTTGTAACAACTGGTGACTTTTCACTTGCTATTGCAGGCGGATTTATCACATTGATTGTTTTTCGAATTTTTGCCGGTATATTCGGCTACAAATGCGACTACTGTGGTTCACGGGTTAAAAAAGTAAGGTGAGGCTATGACAAAACATTTTGAACGGCGGGCGGATATTCCCACTCCGACAAACGCTATCATTACCGAAGACGTTGAAGCGGACGGAAAAGTACCCAATCATTACGCCGCACAGGAAGAAGCTGTAAACAGGGTTTTCAGGGATTATCCCAAAAACGACGACTTGGTTGAAATTTTAATCAAGGTCTGCGTTTTAAACGATTTTTACAGCACGAATATCCTGTCCGCGTTCAAAATGGCGCAACATATTTTCGATCTGAAAATCGACAGCCGTTTGGCGGCTAAAGACTTGACTGTGGTCAACGATATCGCGCTTTTGAACGTTGATAACGGCAAAACGCGCAATTTCTATTCCTTTGCGACGAAGTATTGCTGTCATCAAAATCAGGACGTTTATCCGATTTACGATTCTTACGTCGCGCGGCTGTTGACCTATTATGCGCAAATCGACGAATTCGACGCGTTCAAGCCGCAGGATTTGCGAAATTACCCGCGTTATTGCGAAGTGCTTCGAAATTTCCGCAATCACTATGCCTTGGATTCCGAAAAAATCGCGACGCGGGACTTGGACGCGTATTTGTGGCGGTTGGGAAAAAGGGTTTTCCGATAAAAAAAGGCGGGAGGTTTTCCCGCCTTTTCCGTTTTTTTACAATCCGTTGATCCACGCGGCGATTTTGGCGGCGACGGCGTCGTCGTATTCCCCGCCCATGTTGTTGAACGACGCGTCGGGCAGGATTTGCGCGTTTTTCGTCAAAGCCGCGACATCGGGCAAAAACGCGCCGCGGTTGCTGCCCTGCGTTGAAAAGAACGCGACTTTTTTACCCTGAAAATCCGCCTTTTCCAAAAACGACAGCACCGGAGTCGCCGCCGTGTACCACCAGACGGGCGCGCCGATGAAAACGACGTCGTATCCGGTCAAATCGGGCATTTGTTTCAAATCGGGATATTTTTTCGTTTTCAGCTGGTCTTTGATCGCCAGATGCAGTTTCGCCCCCGTCGGCAGCGGTTCCGCCGTTTCCAATCTGAACGCATCCGCGCCGGTCAGCGTTTTGATTTTATCGGCGATTTCCTTTGTGTGTCCCGTCAGCGAATAATATACGACCAGAACTTTGCCCAAATCCTTTTTGACTTCGGCGGATTTTCCCGCGTATTGCGCCATTTCCCGTTTGTTGGCGGACGAAACGCGGTACAAATGCCGCAATCCCGCGGCGGCGGCGACGACAACGGCGGCGATTAAAACGTACAAAGCGTATTTCATTACAAAGCTCCTTTGGTTGTGGGCAAAACGTCTTTCGCCCTCTCGTCGAATTCGACGGCGCGGCGCAAAGCCCGCGCGAACGCCTTAAAGCACGATTCTATGATGTGGTGCGAATTGCCGCCATACAGATTTTCGATATGCACCGCGGCGCGCAGGTTGTCGGCGACGGCTGCGAAAAATTCCTTGAACACTTCGGTATCGACTTCGCCGATTTTTTCGGTCGGAAAAACGACGTTCCAGACGCAGACGCCGCGTCCGCTCAGATCCAGAACGCAGCGGCTCAGCGCTTCGTCCATCGGAACGCACGCCGCGCCGTAGCGGTTGACGCCCTTTTTGTCGCCCAGCGCCCGCGCGATCGTTTGCCCCAGAACGATGCCGACGTCTTCGACCAGATGATGCGCGTCGACATGCAGATCGCCGGTCGCTTTGACGGTCAGGTCGATCAGACCGTGGCGCGACAGCTGTTCCAGCATGTGGTCGAAAAATCCGCAGCCCGTCGACACGTCGTATTTTCCCGTGCCGTCCAAATTGACGCTGATTTTGATTTGTGTTTCCGCTGTGTTTCGTTCCGTTTCGGCTGTGCGCATTTGATTTTTCCTTTCCGCGGGGATAATGTTGCTTTTGCACACTGTAACGCAGATTTTCACGCAAAGCAAAGGAGATGTCATGGATAATCAAACGCCGTCTTTACGCGGAACGACGATTTTATGCGTCCGCAAAGACGATTCCGTCGTCGTCGCGGGCGACGGGCAGGTGACGTTCGGCAACACGGTTCTGAAAAGCAACGCCCGCAAGCTTCGCCGGCTGGGCAACGGCAACATCGTCGCGGGGTTCGCGGGCGCGACCGCCGACGCGTTCACTCTGTTCGAACGGTTGGAGGAAAAAATCGACAAGCATTCGGGGCGGCTGACCCGCGCTTGCGTCGAACTTGCCAAAGACTGGCGCACCGACCGTTATCTGAGGAAACTGGAAGCGATGATGATCGTCGCCGACAAAGATTCGACGCTGGTGCTGACCGGCAACGGCGACGTTTTGGAACCGCAAAACGGCGTGATCGGCATCGGATCGGGCGGGGCTTACGCTCAGGCGGCGGCGCTGGCGCTGATCGACACGGACATGACGGCGCTGGAAATCGTTGAAAAAGCGATGAACATCGCCGCCGACATTTGCATTTACACCAACCACAACATCATTACGGAAAGCCTATGAGCATGTTTTTTTCACCCCGCGAAATCGTTTCCGAACTCGACCGCCACATCGTCGGACAGGACGAGGCGAAGCGCGCCGTCGCCGTTGCTTTGCGAAACCGCTGGCGCCGCCGGCAAATACCGTCCGCTTTGCGCGAAGAAGTCGTGCCCAAAAACATTCTGATGATCGGACCGACGGGCGTCGGCAAAACGGAAATCGCCCGCCGTCTGGCAAAGTTGGCGCAAGCCCCCTTTATAAAAACCGAAGCGACGAAGTTCACCGAAATCGGCTATGTCGGTCGCGATGTCGAAAGCATCATTCGCGATCTGGTCGAAAACGCGATCGTTATGACGCGCGATAAAATGCGCAGGGACGTCCGCGTCAAAGCCGGCGCCGCCGCGGAAAAACGCGTGATTGACGCTTTGGTCGGCGAAAACGCGTCCGACGAAACGCGCCTGAAATTCAAAAAACTGTTGCGCGACGGCGCGCTGGACGATCGGGAAATCGACATCGACGTGCGGGAAACGCCGAACGGTTCCTTGCCGACGTTTGACATTCCGGGAATGCCCGGGGCGCAAATGGGCATGATTTCCCTGGGCGATCTGCTGGGTGGAAAAAGGACCGCTTTTTGCAGAAAAAAAATGACCGTCAGGGATTCGTACCGCGTATTGATCGACGAGGAAAGCGACAAGCTGATCGAACGGGACAAGGTCGTTTCCGCCGCGATCGCCGCGGTTGAAAACGACGGCATTGTTTTTATCGACGAATTAGACAAGATTTGCGGAGGAAGCGGGGGCAAAAAACCCGACGTTTCGCGCGAAGGCGTCCAGCGCGATCTGTTGCCGCTGATCGAAGGAACGACCGTCGCGACCAAACACGGCATGGTCAAAACGGATCATATCCTGTTTATCGCGTCGGGGGCTTTTCACGTGTCGAAACCGTCCGATCTATTGCCCGAATTGCAAGGAAGACTGCCGATTCGCGTTGAATTAAAGCCGTTGACGGAGCAGGATTTTTACCGGATTTTGACCGAACCCGAAGCCAATTTGATTTTGCAAAGCAAGGAACTGTTGAAAACGGAAAATTTCACGCTGGAATTTGAAGACGCGGCAATCCGCGAAATCGCCGCTTTGGCTGCCGAAGTGAACGAAAGCGTCGAAAACATCGGCGCGCGCCGTCTTCACACGATTCTGGAAAAGCTGTTGGAGGATATTTCTTTCACCGCCGCCGAACGGCAGGGCGAATCCGAAACGATCACCGCTCAAACCGTGCGTGAAAAAGTAGGCGTTTTGGCTCAAAAAACGGATTTATCGAAATTTATTTTGTAATCTTGGTTGTTTCGTATCAGGAACGATTTTTAAAAAATGCCGTCGCAAAGGGGATTTCGAAAATCCCCTTTTGTTTATGCGGATAAACCGAAACTTTAACCGTCTGAAAATCATATTCAACTTTTTTTCCGTAACGCATTGTTTTATTGAATTATTGCGTTTTCGAAACAAGAACGGCGCTCGGTTTCCGGGCTGTTTTCGGGATAAATTCCTTGTCAAAAAAACTGCGGCGTGTACAATTCGGCTGTTTTTCCGATTTAGCCGGATATTGATGAAAAATGAAACTTTTTTGGCAGTTGTTTTGGATTTTTTTTAAAATCGGCGCGTTCACGTTGGGCAGCGGATACGCCATGATGCCCCAAATCAGGCGGGAACTGGTGACGCGCATGAAATGGCTGGACGAAGACGAATTTATCGACATCGTCGCCGCGACGCAGTCCGCCCCCGGTCCCATCGCGGTTAATCTTGCCGTCTTTTTGGGGCTTCGCGTCGCCGGCGTCAAAGGAATGATCGCTACGGCGCTGGGATCGATTTTACCGTCTTTTATCATCATTCTGCTGATCGCCGTCGCTTTTCAGGGAATACAGGACGATCCGGTGTTCGTCGCGGCGTTCAAAGCCGTCAAGCCCGCTTCGGTCGCTTTGATTTTGGTCCCCGTTCTGACGATAGCCGAACGTGCGGGAATTACGGGGAAAAAATTTCTGCTTCCTTTGACGGCGGCGGGACTGATCGCGTTCACTTCGATGTCGCCGATTTACGTCGTCGTCGCGTCGATAGCGGGCGGAATCATCTATTACGGACGAAAAACGGCATGATATACTTTTCCCTGTTCAAAACGTTTTTTCTGATCGGAATGTTCAGTTTCGGCGGCGGGTACGCGATGCTGCCGCTGATTCAAAACGAAATCGTCGTCAATCATCAATGGATCGACAACGCGCGGTTCGTCGATATTGTCGCCGTTTCTCAGGTCACGCCCGGACCGCTGGCGGTCAACGCGGCGACTTACGTCGGCTTCGCGGCGTCCGGAAACGCGTGGGGCGCGGCGGCGGCTACCGCCGGCGTTTGCCTGCCGTCTTTGAGTTTCGGACCGAGGCACATGCCTTCGTGGTTGTTTTTCTGTATGCTTTTCTAAGCAAATTCAAAGAATCGCTTTGGGTTAAAAACGCGTTCAAAGGATTGCGAATCGGCGTCGTAGGCTTGATTTTGGGCGCGGCGCTGATGCTGATGACCCCCGACGTGTTCGTTGATTGGAAAAGCTGGACTTTGTGCCTTGCGTCGTTTATCGCCTGTTATCGGTTTAATTTATCTCCGGTTACGCTGATTTCCGTTTCGGCGGTTTTGGGCGCGCTGATTTACTGAAAATGTTTCACGTGAAACATTCGGCAAAAAATCTTTGAAAAATCCGCTTGTTTTTTTTCAACGACAAAGGCTATTTTATGAAAAAGTCGAAACGCAAAATGTTTCACGTGAAACAAAGGATACGAAAAATTGATTACGCAGGATCGTGATTCTGTTTTAAAACAGTTGAATTTGTCCGAAAAAACGGTTGAAAAGCTGGATAAATACGTTGATTTGCTGGAACGGGAACAGACAAAAATGAACTTGGTCGGGGCGTCGACCTTGCCGGTCGTCTGGACGCGCCATGTTTTGGATTCGGCGCAGTTGTTCGATCAAGTCAAACCCGATGATAAAACGGTTTTGGATTTCGGCAGCGGCGCCGGCTTTCCGGCTTTGGTGCTGGCGATTATGGACGCCGGACAAAAACACGATTTCCGCCTGATCGAAAGCGACGGGAAAAAGTGCGCTTTTTTGAACAAGGTGATTTCCGAATGCGGTTTGCGCGCGACGGTTTGCAACGAACGTATTGAAAAAATGGAAAAATTCGGCGCGGATCTGATTACCGCCCGCGCGCTGGCGTCGTTGGACAAGTTGCTGAAATACGCCTTTCCGTTTTTTAAAAAGACGACCAGATGCCTGTTTATGAAAGGGGCGAAGGCGTCGGATGAAATCGATGCCGCGCGCAGGAAATACGATTTCCGTCTTGAGAAAATACAAAGCGTTACCAGCGCGGAAGGAACGATTCTTTTGCTTTCGGAGGTGAAAAAGAAATGAACGTCTTGAATAAAACGCCGCGGATCATCGCCGTTTCCAATCAAAAAGGCGGCGTCGGAAAAACGACAACGGCGGTCAATCTGGCGACGGCTCTGGCGGCTGTAAAGAAAAAGGTGTTGGTTCTGGATATGGATCCGCAGGGAAACGCGACGGTCAGTTTCGGCATCGACCGCCGCAACGCGCCTAAAAACATGTATCAAGTTTTAATGGGCGACGCCAAAATTTCGTCGACCATCGTATGGACAAAGATTCCGAACTTGTCCGTCGTCGTGTCGTCCAAGGACTTGGCTGGCGCGGATTTCGAACTGTCGCACGCGGACGATCCGCAGCTGTTTTTAAAACGGTCGCTGGAAAACGAACCGCTGAACTACGATTACATTTTCATCGACTGTCCGCCCGCCGTCGGCATGCTGACGGTCAACGCGCTGGTGGCGGCGGATTCCGTGATTGTTCCCGTTCAATGCGAATATCTGGCGTTGGAAGGCGTCGCCGATTTGATGAAAACGATCGAACGGGTCAAGCATAATTTCAATCCGCCGTTGGAAATTCAGGGGATCGTGCTGACGATGTTCGACGGACGCACGGGGTTGTCCGAAGTCGTCGCGCAGGACGTGCGCAACTATTTCGGCGACAAAGTGTACAATTCGATTATTCCGCGCAACGTCCGCGTGTCCGAAGCCCCGTCGCACGGCAAGCCTATTTTGCTGTACGATTTCAAAAGCAAGGGGGCGCAGGCGTACATCGCTTTGGCGAAAGAACTTTTAAAACAGGAGAAAAAGAAATGAGCGCAAGAAATCTGGGACGCGGTTTGAACGCTTTGCTGGGGGACGCGGACGAACCGGCGCAACAGCCGCAGGGCGTCAAGACGGTTCTTTTATCCGATTTGGAACCCGGTTCGTTTCAGCCGCGCCGCGTTTTTGACGAAGAGGCGCTGAGCGATCTGGTCGAATCCGTCAAAACGAAAGGCGTTATCCAGCCGCTGATCGTGCGCGAACAAAACGGCGGAAAATATGAAATCATCGGCGGCGAACGCCGCTGGCGCGCCGCGCAAAGAGCCGGCTTGCGCGAAGTTCCCGTTCTGGTCAAAAACTTTTCCGACAAGGAGGCGATGGAAGTCGCCTTGATCGAAAATTTGCAGCGTCAGGATTTGAACCCGCTGGAAGAGGCGGAGGGCTACCGCCGCCTGATGGAAGAGTTTTCCAACACGCAAGAAGAGCTGGCGCAGGCGGTCGGCAAAAGCCGCAGTCACGTCGCCAACACGATGCGTTTGCTGGCTTTGCCGGAAAAAGTCAAAGGTTATCTGGAAACGGGGAAATTGACGTCCGGGCACGCGCGCGCCCTGTTGACGTCCAAAGATCCCGAAGCGCTGGCCGACACCGTGATCGCCAAAGGGCTGAACGTCCGTCAGACGGAAAAACTGGCGCAGGACGGCATTGAAAAGAAACCGCGCAAAGTCCAGCCGAAAAAGCAGTCGGACAAACAGGCGGAATGCGATTCGCTGGCGGCGGATTTGTCGCGCGCTTTGGGCATCAGGGTCGCGATTCGTTCCAAAACCGTCGGCGGCGATTTGATTTTGACCTATGAAACGCTGGAACAGTTGGACGGATTGATTCGCCGTCTTGGCGCGTCCCCCGCCGCCGGACGCCAAACGTCCGACACCCTGACCGCCGAATCCGCGGACGAGGGCGACACGTTGTCGCTGGACGGCGACGACATCGGCGAAGTTGTTTTCGACGGTTCGTTTTCCGATTCGCTGGACGGCGACACGTTGTCGCTGGACAACATCGACAAATAGACGCGCATTTGTTTTAAAAAGGCGAAGGCGGGACGGATGTTCCGCCTTTTTTTATGCGTGCGCAAAAAAAAGATTGTCATCGCGCGCCGGACAATTTACTCTGATATCTATGTATCGGTGGCTGTGTTCCACCGGTAACAGTGCTTGGAAACAGGCGCGGAGCCGTCAGAAGCTCTCACATAAGCGGTGTTGATATAAACGCCGTACAATCCGTTTCGTCGGTGCGGAACGGGATTATATCCCCGACTTTCATTTTGTTGGTCGGGGAGGTTTTGACGTATGTTCAGATCTTCGCCGATTTTTGGTGCGGATTAAAGGTCATAACGATCATTCTTATGTGTGATTTCTGAACTCCCCGCCGCCTGATTTTCAGGCGGTTGTTTTTTATCTGAAAAACAGGAGGGAGTTATGAAAAAATATGGATTGATATTTTGCCTGTGTTTATTATCCGCGACAAACGTAAAAGCGGATTTTCAGCCTTCGGATTATCAGCCTTGTTACACTGTGGGGCTTGGCGCGTCTGCCACGTACTGGAGCACAGTGGACAATGTCTGTCGCGGATGCGGCGAGGGCTGTACTTCCTGCGTAGAGGAGCTGACAACCTATTCAGGCACGACGACGCCTCTCAGCATGCCTTTTTGCACTTCCTGTCGCGACGGATATGAGTTGCGTTCTTCTAACAGCGGAAAATCTCAACGCTGTGAAATATCTTGCCCGTCGCATTGTTTCAGCTGTTCGTCGTCATCGTCATCGTCATCGTCATGCACACTTTGCAATAATGGTTATACCCTGTCAAACGGTCAATGCGTCGAAAAAGTCGCCTGTCCGTCGAACTGCGCGGAATGCGATTCGTCGGGCGTCTGCGTGAAATGCAATAACGGTTATGTTTTGAAAAACGGGGCTTGCGCGGTCAAGCCGAAAACGCAAATCGCGTTCTGCCCGCCCGACAAGACGCTGAGCGCCGATCTGTGCTGTTGCGTTTCGAAATGATTTCCAATTGACGAAAGCTCCCGAAAGGGGGCTTGAATCATTCCGCCGAAAAGGCGTTTTGAATATGCTCCGGCAATCCATGCGGCGAAATCAGAACGGCATCGAACCGCAATTCCCTGTTTTCCAGTTCGGTGTGAAGCGTCAAGTAATACTGCGCGCCTTTGACGCGGCGGGCTTGGACGCGGTCGTCGACGGCTTCGGCGGCAGCGTTTTTCGTCGCGCGGAACTTAACCTCGACAAAAGCGATCGTGTTTCCTTTGGCGGCGACGATGTCGATTTCGCCCGCCCCCGATCCGCGCGGCGGTTTGAAATTGCGTTCCAATATCCTATAACCTTTCAGCCGCAAAAACCACGCGGCGGCTGTTTCGGCTTTGTATCCGTCGTCGCGCGCTTTTTTGCCGGTTTCCCGCTTATTCATTTTTTAATTCCAGTGCACGCCGATACAGGTCTTTTTTGGATTCGCCCGTCCGTTCGGCGACAAAAGCGGCGGCGTCCCCGACCCGCATGGTCAGCAAAGCCTGTTTCAGCATGGCGTCGATGTCGGCGGGGGCGGTTTTTTCCTCGGCGGGCGGCGCGACGACGATGACGATTTCGCCCTTCGGGTATCCGTTTCGCGCGTAATTGTTCAGCAGATCCGTGAACGTTCCGCGCACGGTCTGTTCGAATTTTTTGGTGATTTCACGCACGACGGCGGCGAACCGATCGCCGAGGACTTCGACCATGTCGGTCAGCGTTTCCTCCAACCTTTGCGGCGCTTCGTAAAAAATCAGGGTGGCGGGGACGCGCGCCAGTTCCGCCAGCTCTTTTTTGCGCGCGGCGGTCTTGGGCGGCAGAAAGCCCTGAAACAGAAACCGGTGGCTGGGCAATCCCGACAGCTGCAACGCCGTTAAAAAGGCGCACGCCCCCGGAACGGACGTGACATAGACGCCGTTGTCGACGCATTCCCGCACCAGCTTGTACCCCGGATCGCTGACCAGCGGCGTTCCCGCGTCCGAAACCAAAGCGACCGTTTCGCCGTTTTTCAAATGTTCCAAAATTTTCGGACACGCTTTTTCGGCGTTGAAGTTGTGGTAGGCGGTCAGTTTTTTCCCGCCGATTCCCAGCAAAGTCAGCAGTTTTTGCGTATTTCTGGTGTCTTCGCACGCGATCAGGTCGGCTGATTTCAGCACGTCGACGGCGCGCGCCGAAATGTCGCCCAGATTGCCGATAGGTGTTGCAACCAGATATAATCCTTTGATAAAAATGTTTTCAGACATTTGCACTCCTTTGCAAAAACAGCTAAGATGCATCTAACCACGTTTTAAATTCGGGAGCAATTCCTTGCGTCAAAATATTTGCCGGTTGATGGCTTTTTTCGTTGCGGTTTCCATGCTGGCGTCCTGCCGCGGCGTGCCGCTGTTTTCCAAACGGGTGGATCAAAGCGCGTTTCACGTCGCCGACGCCGACATCGTTGAAAAGGGCGAGGACGCCGCGCCCGCGGTCGTTCCCGTCGAAATGGTGCGCGTCGGGGTGCTGGTGCCGCTGACGGGCGCGTCGGCGAAAACGGGCGAGGTTTTGCGCAACGCGGCGCTGATGTCCCTGTTCGACATCGCCAGCCAGAAGCTGATTTTGCAGTTTTACGACACCGAAGGGACGCCCGACGGCGCGCGCAAAGCCGCCAAGCTGGCGATCAGCCAGGGGGCGGAGCTGATTATCGGACCGCTTTATTCGAAAAACGTTCGCGCCGTCCGTCCCGTGACGCACGACGCCGACGTCGGAGTGATCACTTTTTCGACCGATCCGTCCAATCTGGGCGACGGCGTGTACACGATCGGGACGCTGACGTCGCAACAGGTCGAACACATCGTCCGTTTCGCCTGCGACAAGGGATACAAACGTCTGGCGGTCGTTTCGCAGGACAACGCGGCGGGCGACATCGTTTCCATGGCGGCGAAGGCGGCGACGGACGCGTGCGGCGGCACGATCACCAAAGCCGCGTTTTACGAACCGAACGGCGATTTCCAAGCCGCCGTGTCGCCGATCATGCCGAAACTGCTTGAAGATTTGGAAACCGAACGCGAAGACGAGGTCAAGCGTCTGGAACGCGCGCGCGAACAGGTGGCGCAGGGACACCCCGTTTTGATGAAGAACGAGGAAACCGGCGAAATGGAAGAAAGGCACATGTCTTCCGAACAGCTGCAAACCCTGATCGACGAATTGAAGGAAAAGGAATTGCAGCGCGACCCGTTCGAATTCGACGCCGTTCTCGTTTCCGAAGAAGGTAGCCGTCTGCGTTCGCTGGGGGCGTTGCTGTCGTATTACGACGTGCCGTCCGAAATCAAAGTGCTGGGCACGTCGCTGTGGGCGGATTCCCGTCCCGCGCGCGAACCCGCGCTGATCGGCGGCTGGTTTTCGCATTTGCCGTCCGACGGCTTTAAAATCTTTTCCAAACGCTATAACGACATTTACGGCGAAAAGCCGCCGCGCATCGCGTCGCAGGCTTACGACGCCGTGGCGTTGGCGGCTATTTTGGCGGAATCCGGCGGATTTTCCTACGACAATCTGACGACGGTTTCGGGATTCAAGGGCGTCGACGGTCTGTTCCGTCTGTTGCCGAACGGGCTGTCCGAACGCGGATTGCAGGTGCTGGGCGTGGAAAAGAAAGGCTTTGTCACGCTTTCCCCAGCGCCGGAGGTTTTTGAAACCGTGCCCGTCTTTTCGCCCGACGTGTACATCAAGGATTTCCGCCATTCGCCCGATTTGGTGACGGTTCCGGAAACGCCGGAGGATTCGGGAACGGCGTCCGGCGACGAAAACGCGTCAAGCCAGCAAAGTGCCGCAGAGCGCGTTCAAAATCATTAACCCTTTGGCGGTCGTTCGGATTCCTTTTCGGTCGCAAACCAGAAAACCGTCGGTTTGATAGTCGGTCAGCGTTCCCGCGTCCATAAATGATTCGGGCGGGGTGCCGATAATCTTTGAAAAAATGTCGCGGTCGACGCCTTCGCGGGTTCGCAAAGCCATAAAAATCAATTCTTCCGCTTTTTGTTTCGTTGTCAAAACGGTTTCCTCGCCGTTTTGGTGTTTCAGCCAGAAATCGATGTCGTCGCTTTGAGCGGCGGCGATAAAGCGCCTGTTTCGCGTGAAACGACCGTGCGCGGCGGGACCGATGCCGATCCATTCGCCGCCGTGCCAGTACAGCAAATTGTGGCGGCATTCCTCGCCCGAAACGGCGTGGTTGGAAACTTCGTAGCGTTCCAATCCGGCTTGGTACGTCATGCGGTCGGTCAGTTCGAACATGTCCGCCGCCAGATCGTCTTCGGGCGGGCGGACGCCTTTTTTATAAAAGAACGTGCCTTCCTCGATCGTCAGCTGGTACAGCGACAGGTGTTTCAAATTCAAATCCAAAACGCGGTTCAGTTCGTCGCGCCAGTCGTTCAGCGTCTGGTTCGGGCGCGCGTAAATGAAATCCGCCGACACGCGCGGAAAGATTCTTTTGGCGTTTTTTAAAACGGTCAACGCCTGTTCAACGGAGTGCGGACGTCCCAGAAATTTCAGATCGGCGTCGTTCAGCGACTGGACGCCGACGGACAGACGGTTGACGCCCGCGCGGCGGAACGCTTGCATCTTTTCCGATTCAAGCGAGCAGGGGTTGCCTTCCAGCGACACTTCGACATTTTCGTCTACGCCGTAGTATTTGCGGATTGTTTCGATAACGGAACGGATACTCTCTCCGCTCATCAGCGACGGCGTGCCGCCGCCGAAAAAGACGGAGGTCACCGTTCTGTCCCCCGTCTTTTCGGCGTGGCGTTTCAAACTGTTGTCAAAGGCGGTCAGCCATTCGCGTTCGTCGAAACCGCGTTTGGGAACGCTGACGAAATCGCAGTACGGGCATTTCGAACGGCAAAACGGCCAGTGAACATAGACGCCGAACCCCGTCACAGGCACGCGTCCGTGAACAGCTTTAACGCGCGCGCGCGGTGGCTGATCGCGTTTTTGACGTCTTCGGGCAATTCGGCGAACGATCCGTCGTAACCGTCGGGAACGAACATGGGATCGTATCCGAAACCGCGGTCGCCTCGGGGTTGTTTCAGCAGCGAACCGTCGACCCGTCCTTCAAACTCCGCCGTTTCGCCGTCCGCCCAAGCCAGCACCAGCGCGCAGGAAAAGTGCGCCGTGCGGTCGGCGGCGTCGCCCAGCTCTTCGTTCAGCTTTTTCATGGCGTAGTCGAAACCGTTCTTTTTCGGTTCGTTGTAGCGCGCGGAATAAATCCCCGGACGGTTGCCCAGCGCGTGGACGCACAGTCCCGAATCGTCCGCCAAAGCGGGCAATCCCGATTCTTTGGCGGCTGTGACGGCTTTGATGCGGGCGTTTTCGACGAACGTCGTTCCGGTTTCTTCGGGTTCGGACAGGTTCAAATCGCCGGCGGACAAAACCCGAACGCCGAAAGGCGCAAGAATTTCCCGCATTTCGCGGACTTTTCCGGCGTTATGAGTCGCCAGAACGATTTTTTTTTCGGTCAGTTTGCGCATTTATTCCCCCAACGCCTCGTGCTGGATTTTCGCCAGTTCGGTCGTGCCTTTGACCGCCAGCGCGTAAAGTTCGCGGAACTGTTCGGGCGAAAAAGGCTTTCTTTCCGCCGTTCCCTGAATTTCGACGATGCCGCCCTTGCCCGTGATGACAAAGTTGGAATCCGTTTGGGCGTTGGAATCTTCGACGTAGTCCAGATCCAGAACGGGCGCGCCGTCGTAAATGCCGCAGGAAATTGCCGAAACCGTGTCAAACAGCGGCAGAGTGTAAAAGCGGCGGCGTTCCCGCAGTTTCTGCAAAGCCAGATGCAGGGCGACAAATCCGCCCGTGATGGACGCGGTGCGCGTGCCGCCGTCGGCTTGGATTACGTCGCAGTCGATTTTGACGCAGATTTCGCCCAGCGCTTTCAAATCGACGACGGCGCGCAAAGCTCGTCCGATCAGGCGCTGGATTTCCTCCGTCCGTCCCGACTGCCCTTTTTTGGCTTCGCGGTCGGTGCGCGTTCCCGTCGCGCGGGGGATCATGCCGTATTCCGCCGTGACCCAGCCCCTGCCCGAATTGCGCATCCACAGGGGGACTTTGTCTTCCACCGTCGCGGTGCAGATGACGTGCGTGTCGCCACATTTGATCAGGCACGAACCTTCGGCGTGTTTGTTGATGTTCGGTTCGATGACGACTTTGCGCAGTTCGTCGAATTGCCGTTTAGAGGGTCTTTCCATTTTTTTATCGTCCTTTCGGTTAAAATAAAATCGTTTTGTCCTGTTGACGTTTGACACTATGATTACTACATTTATCGACTATGAGTAAGCAAATTTCAATGTTATCCGACTTGAACGCCCGTTCGCGCGAGATTTTCAAATCTCTGGTGGACGCCTATCTGGCGTCGGGCGCGCCCGTCGGGTCGAAAACATTGTCGCGTTTGCTGGATTTTCCGCTGTCTTCGGCGACGATTCGCGGCGTCATGTCGGATTTGGAAACGGCGGGACTGCTGGCGTCGCCGCACACATCGGCGGGGCGCGTTCCGACCGAACGCGGGTTGAAGCTGTTCGTCGACGGTTTTCTGGAAATCGGCGCGCTGGAAAACGACGAACGCCACGCGATCGAAGCGCACTGCCGCACGGCGGGCGTCAACATGGAAACGATTTTGACGCAGGCGTCGGGCATGCTGTCGGGGCTGTCGAAATGCGCGGGCGTCGTGATCGCGCCGAAAACGCGCGCACCGCTGAAGCATATCGAGTTCGTGCATTTGGGGACGGGTCGGGCTTTGGTCGTCATGGTGACGGCGGACGGCGCGGTTGAAAACCGTTTGATCAAGATTCCGGCGGGAACGCTGCCTTTCGCGCTGACCGAAGCGACAAACTATCTGAACGCGCGGCTGCAAGGGCGCACGATCGAAGAGGCGCGCGACGAAATTCTGGCTGAAACCGCGTCGCACAAGGCGCAGCTGGACGAAGTGTCCGCGCGGCTGGTGTCCGCGGGTTTGGCGGCGTGGGGCGGCGGAAAAAACGGCGTTCTGATCGTCAAAGGACAGGCGAATCTGCTGAACAACATTCAGGCTTTGGAGGATTTGGAACGCGTCCGCAACCTGTTTTCCGTTCTGGAAGCGCAGGAAAGCATGACAAAGCTGTTGGATTTGACGGAAAAGGCGGACGGCATACAGATTTACATCGGTTCGGAAAACAAGCTGTTTGATCTGGCGGGGTGTTCGATGATCACCGCGCCGTACCGCAACAGCGACGAAAAAATCGTCGGCGCGGTCGGCATTATCGGACCGACGCGCATGAATTACGCCAGAATCATTCCTCTGGTGGATTACACTTCGCAAGTGGTCAGCAAACTGATAGGGTAGGAAAATGACACATCATCACAAACACAATGAAACTTTGGACGAGCTGAAAGAAGAGCTGGACGAGGTTCGCGAACAGGCGCGGGAAACCGCCGACGCCGCGCAGGAAGCGGAGGCGGCGCAGGTAGAACAGTCGGATAAAATCGCCGAAATGCAGGCTGAAATCGACAAGATGAAGGATCTGTACCTGCGTTCTCAGGCGGAAATGGAAAATTTGCGCCGCCGCACCCAGCAGGAACTGGAAAAGCGGTCCAAATTCGCGGTGTCGTCTTTCGCGCAGGATCTGCTGCCCGTGAACGACAATCTGTCCCGCGCGATGGCGAGCATTCCCGAATCCGAACGCGACGGTCAAAGCGATCTGGTCAAAAACCTGCTGGTCGGTCTGGAACTGACGCAAAAGGGGCTGAACGCCGCTTTGGAAAAATTCAACATCAAGCCGATCGAAAGCGTCGGGCGCGTGTTCGACCCCAATCTGCACAAAGTCGTGCAGGAGGTCGAAGACCCGACCAAACCCGCCGGAACGATCGTTCAGGAATGGCAAAAGGGGTACACGATCGGCGGCGACCGCGTTTTGCGCGAAGCCATGGTCGTCGTGACCCGCGGCGGTCCGCGCGCCGGCGACGACAAGGCTGAACACGTCGACACGACGGTCTGATTTTTCCGTTTCGCGAATGAAAGCCCTCTTCCCTTTCGGCGGGGGGGCTTTGCCGTTTGTGTTTGATTTTGCGGCGGATTGCTTTATTATCGGCGCAACGGTTTTTTCAAAAAGGATAAACACATGATACCCCGCTATTCCCGTCCCGAAATGTCCGCGGTCTGGTCGGACGAAAACAAATTCAAAACGTGGCTTGAAATCGAAACGCTGGCGTGCGAAGCGCTGGCGAAGCTGGGGAAAATCCCGCAATCGGCTGTCGACGACATTCGTGCAAAGGGGAAATTCGATCAAAAGCGCATCGACGAAATCGAAGCCGAAGTCAAACACGACGTCATCGCCTTTTTGACGAACGTCGGGGAAAACGTCGGGGAAAGCGCGCGCTATATGCATCAGGGCATGACGTCTTCGGACGTTTTGGACACGTCGTTCAACATGCGTCTGACGCAGTCGGTCGACATTTTGTTAAAGGATATGGACAGACTGCTGGCGGCGCTGAAAAAACGCGCGGAGGAACACAAATTCACGCCGTGCATCGGGCGCAGTCACGGCATTCACGCCGAACTGACGACGTTCGGGCTGAAAATGCTGGGCTTTTACGCCGAATTCGAACGCGACAAACACCGTTTGGAACTGGCGCGCAAAGAGGTTTCCACTTGCGCGATTTCGGGCGCGGTCGGCACGTTTGCGACGATCGACCCGCGCGTCGAACAATACGTCGCGGAAAAACTGGGCTTGACCCCCGAACCCGTTTCGACGCAGGTGATTCCGCGCGACCGCTACGCCGTCTTGTTCGCGACCGTCGGCGTCGTCGCGTCGTCGATCGAACGGCTGGCGATCGAAATCCGCCACTTACAGCGCACCGAAGTCCGCGAAGCCGAAGAATACTTTTCCGCGGGACAAAAGGGATCGTCCGCCATGCCGCACAAACGCAACCCCGTTTTGTCCGAAAATTTGACGGGATTGGCGCGGCTGTTGCGCTCTTATTCCATTCCCGCGATGGAAAACGTCGCGCTGTGGCACGAACGCGACATTTCGCATTCGTCGAACGAACGCATTATCGCCCCCGACGCGATGATCGGCTTGGATTTCTGTCTGAACCGTCTGGCGGGCATTGTCGAAAAACTGCTGGTCTATCCCGAAAACATGATGAACAATCTGAACCGTTTGAAGGGATTGATCTTTTCCCAGCGCGTGATGCTGGCTCTAGTCGACAAGGGATTGAAGCGCGAAGACGCGTACAAACTGGCGCAAAGGAACGCGATGAAAGTCTGGGCGGGCGAGGGATCGTTCAAAGACCTGCTGGAATCCGACGCCGACGTGATGAACGCGATTGCGAAAGAGGAGCTGGAATCTCTGTTCGACCTGTCGTTTTACACGAAACAGATCGATTTCGTTTTCAAAAAAGTGTTTGGCTGATTACCGGCGGGTCGCTTCTTTGGCGATCAGCAAAAACGCCTGCGAACAAATCAGCTGCTGCGGACGGGCTGCGAATTTGCAGCTCTGTTCCGCCTGAACCAGCAAATCCAAAACGCGCCCGACTTTCGCCAAATTCCATTGGCGCAGTTGGGCTTTAAATTCGTCGACGCGTTTGAAATGCAGGCGCAGGGGAATAATCGCGGCGTCAACGCTTGTCCCGTCGGCGATTCTGGCAAGTGTAACGTGAAACTTTTTAAAATGCGCGGAAACGGCGCGCAACAAGCCGATCGGGCTTTCTCCTTCGGCGAACAGGCGGTCAAGCGTTTCGTTCATTTCCTTTTGCCGTCCGCCTGACAAGGCGTACAGCATTTGATCGATGGACAGGGCGGACGCGTCGCCGATGCAGGCAGTCGCGTCTTCCATCGTTATTTTCTTTTCGTTGCCCATATAGGCGAACAGTTTCGCCAGTTCGGAACGCGATTGCAACCTGTCCGCGCCCAGATTGTCGGCGATGAAGGCGACGACGTCCGGCGTCGTTTCGAACCCCTGTTCGGAAACGCTTTGGAACACAAAGCGTTTCAGCGCCTCGCCTTCGTCCGAATAACAGGGAAAGACTGCCAGATCGGGCGAATCCGCGAACAGGGCGGGCAGGGAATCTTTTGTTTTCAGGCTCGCCGCCGTCACGATAATCAGCGCGTCGCCCGTGTAGGACGGCAGAAAACCCTTCAAAACGGCTGTGAAATGGTTGTCCGCCCCGCGCACGGTGATCACGCGCCGTCCGCCCATTAACGACAGCGCGTTGGCTTCGGCGGACAGAACGGCGGGATCGTCCTTGATTTTCGCGGGCGTCAAATCGACCAGACGGAACGGATCTTTGTTCGGAACGACCGCTGCCGTCAGACGCGCGCGGCATTCGTCGACCAGCCCGTCGTCCGATCCGTAAAACAAAACGGCTTTGGTTGTCGGCGCCCCCGTTTTAAACAAGGTGTTCAGCGTCGTTTGCGTCAGTTTCGTCATTCGCTGCCGTTCTTTACGTTGTAGCTTTTCAAGAAAGCCGCCAGCCGCAGGGCGATGTCGTCCCCCAGGGTTTTCATTACGCGTTCCTGCGCCGACCGTTCGGCGACGTCCGTTGCGTAGGGCGACCGCTGAACGTCGTAACTGGTGCGTCCGACAGCCGAATCCGTCAGCAGTTTTTCGTTTTCGGGATAGGAATACAGCGTGTAGCGCGCCGTGTACGTCATCACGTAGCGCGTCGCCAGATTGTCCTTGCGCACGCCTTGTTGCGTCAGCGCCGCGTCGGACAGGCGCACGGACAGCCGGTAACGCGGATCGGTCGTTTCCCCGCGCGGCGTCAGCCTGTCGGACAGGGCGCGGCGCAGGATCTGCCCCGTCCGGTCGGGGATTTCGTCAATGAATACCGCCGCCGTTTCCAGCGTCAGTCTTTCCCCCGAAACGGAATCGGGCGACCCCGCGCCGCCGTACAGCGGGCGGAAACCGCACGCCGTCAGCGACAGCAGGGCGAACAGAGCCAGAAATTTACGCGGCGACGACATTGACGATCTTGTTCTTTACAACGATGATTTTGCGAATGGTTTTGCCTTCCAGCTGGGCTTTGACCGTCGGCAGAGCCAGCGCGGCGGCTTTGACGGCTTCGTCGTCGCTGTCTTTGGCGATTTCGATCGTGCCGCGCATTTTGCCCATGACCTGCACCGCCATCGTGACCGTGTCGTCCGCCGCCATCGACGCATCGGCTTCGGGCCATTTTTCAGCCGCCAGCAACGTGTCGTGTCCCAGATTGTGCCACATTTCCTCGGTGATGTGGGGGGCGATCGGCGACATCAGGCGCACCAGCGTTTCAAACGCGAAACGATAGGCGTATTTGTCCCCGTCGTCGTTGATTTTCAGATCGCCGACCGCGTTCGTCAGCTCGCGCAGACGCGCCAAAGCGACGTTGAAGCGCAGTTTGTCCAGATCGTCCGTGACCAGAGCGACGGCTTTGTGCGCCGCGCGGATCAGTTTTTCAGCCGCGGCGGACAGCTTTTCCGGCTGTTTCGTTTCCGCGGGGCAGGCGACGGCCATGCGCCACAACCGGTTGATGTAGCGCCACGCGCCGTCAATGCCGGCTTCGGTCCATTCCAAATCGCGTTCGGGCGGCGTGTCGGACAGCATGAACACGCGGGCGGCGTCCGCGCCGTAGGTGGACAGGATCGTTTCCGGATCGACCAGATTGTATTTCGACTTGCTCATCTTTTCGGAACGACCGACCGTGACGGGCGTGCCGTCCTTGATTTTGACCGCCGTGCCGTCGGGCTTCTTTTCGACTTCGGTCGGGAACAGCCAGTTGCCGTCGACGTCTTTGTACGTTTCGTGGCAGACCATGCCCTGCGTGAACAAGCCTTTGAACGGTTCGTCGATGTCCAGATAGCCGCAATCGCGCAAAGCTTTGGTGAAGAAACGGGCGTAGAGCAGATGCAGAACCGCGTGTTCGATGCCGCCGATGTATTGATCGACGGGCAGCCAGTGGTTCGCCAGATCTTTTTTGAACCCGCAATCCGTTTCGTGCGGCGACGCGTAGCGGGCGAAATACCACGACGATTCAAAGAACGTGTCGAACGTGTCCGTTTCGCGCAAAGCCGGTTTGCCGCAAACGGGGCAAACCGTGTGTTTCCATGTCGGATGTTTTTCCAGCGGGTTGCCGTTGCCGTCGAAAACGACGTCTTCGGGCAAAGTGACGGGCAAGTCCTTTTCGGGAACGGGAACGATGCCGCAATGTTCGCAGTGAATCACGGGAATCGGGCAGCCCCAATAACGCTGGCGGGAAATGCCCCAGTCGCGCAAACGATACTGAACGGTCGCCTTGCCGCGTCCGATTTTTTCCAGCCGCTTAATCATTTCGGGAATCGCGTCTTTGGTCGCCATGCCGTCCAAAAAGGCGGAATTGACCGCGACGCCGTCCTCGATATCGGCAAAAGCCGTATCGGTCACAATGGGCGTTCCTTCGTCCTTGTGCGCGACGACGACGCGAACGGGCAAGCCGTATTTGCGCGCGAAGTCAAGGTCGCGCTGGTCGTGCGCGGGACAGGCGAAAATCGCGCCCGTGCCGTATTCCATCAGCACGAAGTTCGCGATGTAAACGGGCAATTCGGGGTTGCCGCCCAACGCTTTGAATTCTTCGGGGAACGGGTGCATGACTTTCAGCCCCGTGTCAAAGCCTTTCTTTTCCGCGGTTTCGATGTTCGCCGCGCTGGT
>ERZ808245.410-NODE-410-length-22365-cov-3.692739_pt1 | contig 22365 bp, 19 predicted proteins | sample MGYA00521243_ERZ808245 | MGnify/ENA primary metagenome ERZ808245 (study PRJEB31516, sample SAMN03275576) | gut metagenome | biome: mammalia-associated habitat; material: feces | host: Papio cynocephalus | place: Kenya | collected 2012-07-07 ... | reverse complement strand
GTTGTCAATCTTCAATTATCAAGCTTCCCGCTTGTCGCTTTCTGTCAGTTTCCTTCTAGACAGCTTACACATAATATCATTTTTAAAAAGAAGTGTCAAGTTTTTTTCGCAACTTTTTTAAAAAAAATTTAAATTATTTTTTTAAATATTTTATGCGATTTTTGACTTGTCCCCAAAAATGCAATATATAGCGTTTTTTTAGATAAGATAACACAATTTAATGCGTTTCGGGTAAAAGTATAAACAAAACTTCTACCCGAAATTATTTTTAATTATTTAAGATTTTAAAAGAAATTTTTACAACGGCAAGTCTTTCTTTTCGAATTTTTTAAATCCGATGAAGTAGCAAACGACGCCTATCGCAACCAAAATTGCCCATTTCCAAATAAACGTAAGAGTTCCGCTTAAAATTGAAATACTGTCGAATAACGAAATTAACGAGAAGTAGTTAAAGTAATTTAACGCCGACAATCTGATAATGGAAGGAATAACTTGCGAACCGAACAATCCGAGCATCGTAGCGACTAAGAAGAACATATTCAATCCGCCGCCTAAACTCATAGAATATTTGCTTCTGTTAAACCAGCAAGACGCAAGGAAAGAAATTCCGCTCATACCGAACATAGTAAGGAACGCGCCTAAATTCAATAACGCAACTTTACCGTAAGTAAGTCTTATAGAATCTTTCATAACGATTGCTAAGCAAATTTCACTGGTGATAGTCGTGCAAACGAACATTGCAAATAGCGAACCAATTAAAAATACCGCCTGAGTAAAGGTTACTTGTTTTCTTTTAGTGGAAGTGGATAGAACGTACGCCATAGAACCGCTGTCTACTTGACCTGCAATTAAGTTGTTAGCGCACATTATCATATATATAATAGGTAACAAAAGTCCTGCCATTTTATAGAAGATACTACCTACTACGACGCCGTACAAATCCATTTCGCCAACCTCTTTTAATGCGGTAGACACGTCCGATGACAACGCGCTTAAAAAGCTTGCGGTAAGTTCTTGCGCTATTTCGTCGGAGACGGCAACCTCGTCTTTTCCTAACGCTACGTCCTTTTCGATTCTTGCAATTAAGGTAACCAAAACGTCTTCCGAAAGGTCTTGAATGTAGATATATCCGCTTTTCCCGACGTATCTCGGAACATTTACGCCCGCGTCGTTGGTGTAAACGAAACCTTCGTATTTATTTCTGTCTACGTCGTAACCGGACAAACTGCTAATCATCTTTTCAACGTACGTTTCTTCCGTAAGATTTACGGCAATTAACTGCGAAATTCTTTTATAAGCGTAGTCTTTTCTTTCGTCTACGCTTAAAAGCGCACTCTTGTAAGAATCCTCGAACGACGTATCGTTAGCGCTGATTTTTTGATATAACGCGCTTTCGGTATCTCCGCCCAAACCGAGTTTTAAAGAAACTGCGAAAATTTGAGAAATTTCTTGAACTTTATCTTCGTCGTAAACGGTTTTTAAAGCCGTGCAACCTGCGTTATAAGAATATCCGACGAAAACGGTTATTAGACCTTTTACCGATTCTTGCGCGGTAGCTTGCGCTTGTTGTTGAGCCTGAACTTCTTCTACGCCCGAAGCAATTAGTCCCGCGTAAGTTTGCGAGTAAATTGCGGTAGAAACGGCGTTAACTGCAAAATCTTGAGCGTCCTTTTCGGTTTTACCCGCTTCTGTCGCGGTTTTGTAAGCAACGGTGTACGCTTTTGCAAGTTCCGCAACTTTATCTGCTTTCGCAACGGTTTCGGCGTCCGTTTTATCGCCTATTACTATTGCTTTTATAGTTGCTTGCATTTCGTCTTGATTGCCCGTATTTTCTATATTTTTGTAAGCGTTATCGTATGCTGTTAAAGCTTTAATTTCGCCTAAATAGTAGTTAGTAGCGGTCTTTTTAACGCCCGTATCTATTTCGCTTTCTATAATGGTGTCTTCTATTCCGTTTTTTACTTTGCTTATTTTTCCGCCACCCGAAATTAGCATTACGCAGGCAAGCATAAAACATACGGCAAAAGTAATTATAGTCCACATTACTTTGTTCGCCTTACACGATTGTTTAAATAAAGCTTTACTAAATAGCATTTTCGTTCTCCTTTTTTTCAATTAAAATTTGTTTGAAGTATTTTTCAAGTGAAAATTTAACTTCGGTTATAAATTTTACGTTAAAGTTCTTTAAGTCGAAAAATAGTTGATTTATTTTATCGAACGGCAACGTTACCGTTACTTGATTGTAAATTTCTTGATCCCTTATTATTGTATATCCCGATTGTTTGAATTTTTCGTAATCGGATTTTTCGTGAAACTCTATTTTAAAGTCCTTTTGCGGACGATTTCTTAACGCGTTCATATCCGCAACGTCGATAATTTTACCTTTATCTATTAAGGCGACTTTATCGCAGGAATCTTCCATTTCGTTAAACATATGGCTGGACATTAAAATAGTTTTGCCTTTTTTGTGTTCGGCTTTTATAATATCCATAAACGCAAGACGCATTAAAGGGTCAAGTCCCGTAGTCGGCTCGTCGAATATAAGTATGGGGGAATTATTCATCAACGCGCAAACGAGCGCGGTTTTTTGCTTCATACCCTTACTCATTCTCTTTAAGTTCGCCCTTGGGTCAAGTTGCAACTTTTTAATGAGTTCGTTAGCGTAAGTCATATCTTTAAGACCTAAAAACTCCGCTTGACATCTTAAAAATTCAGTACCCGTAGCGAGATCTGGGAATGCAATTTCGCCCGGAACGTACCCTACGCTTTTAACTATCTCGGAAGAATTCTCCCACGACTCTAAACCGTTGACGTACGCGTTACCGCTTGTCGGTTTTATAAATCCGAGCAAACTTCTTATCGTAGTCGTTTTTCCCGAACCGTTCGTCCCGACAAACCCCATCATCTCGCCTTGTTTTACGGTTAAATCTATACCGAATATTCCCCTAGAAAAACCGTAGTCCTTGGTAAGGTTGTGAATTTCGATAGTTTCCATTTTATACCCCCTTGAATTCCGCGTCTTCTTTATAAAACTTCATAAAGTAGTCTTCTAGCGTTTCTTTTTCGTTTTCGAAAAATTTTATGTCGTACTTACTGAGTTCCGCTATCGCTTCGTTGATAAATTTGTCGTCTACCGATATATAGACCTGTTTTTCTTGTTCGTTTTTTTCAATTAAATTAACGTGCTGTTTGTTTGAATTTACAAACGCATTGTAATCTTGCAAACTTGCAAACGAAACCCTATAAAACTTGACCGACGCGTGTTTTAAATCGTTGGCGACGAACTGAGAAACAATTTTACCGTCTTTAATTATCGCAATTCTATCGCAAGTGTCGTCTACTTCGCTGAATATGTGGCTGGATAAAAGTATCGTTTTACCCCTTTTCTTTTCTTCTTTTACAAAATCTACGAATACGTTTTGCATTACGGGGTCAAGTCCGCTGGTCGGCTCGTCCAAAATTAAAACTTCGGGGTCGGACATAAAAGAAGCTACTATCGCAAGCTTTCTTTTTACTCCCAAACTCATTCTTTTGGTTTCGCCTTTCAGCACGTTGTCCTCTAACTCGAACAGATTTAACATTTTATTTAACTGCTCTTCGTTTTTAATTCCTTGCATAGATTGCATCATTCTTAAAAACTCCCAACCCGTTAGACCTGCCGGAAGAGCGATTTCTCCCGGAATGTAACCGACTTTATTTAAAAATTTATAGTAGTTTTCAAAGGTGTCCATTCCTAAAATCTTAGTTTCACCGCTTTGCGGTTTGGAAAATCCCATTAAATGTCTTATCGTAGTAGATTTTCCTGCTCCGTTCGGACCTAAAAACCCGAACACTTCTCCCTTTTCTACTTTGAAAGAAGCGTCGAATACGCCACGTCCGAATCCGTAATCTTTTGTAAAATGATTAACTTCGATAACGCTCATTTTGCTCTCCTTTTTTTATTTACAACGCTATTATATACCGCATATTTAAAAATGTTATAAACAAAAATGCTAACACTGTTAAAATTTGCACAGATTATAAATAAAACGTATAATTAAACCCTAAAAAAATAAAATTTACGCTTGAAAAACTTTAAAGAATTATTGTTAAAAAGTAAAAAATACTCTTTTGTTTTTAAAACCTTGACAGTTTTTATAAGGACAAGTATAATTTAATATAGTTTAAATATATCGGATTAAAATTTTAACGAAATAAACTACTCTAAGGAGAAAATTTATGAAAAAGTTTTTTAAAGAATTCGGAGATTTTATCAAAAGAGGAAACGTAATAGACCTTGCCGTAGGCGTAATTATAGGCAGTGCGTTTACCGCTATAGTTACAACTTTATCAAACAAAATAATTATGCCCGTTATAAACTATATTTTAGCATTGATGCTCGGAAAAGACAGTTTAACGGAAATATTTACCTTTTTAAAGAAAGGTTATACCGAAACGGGCGCGATTGATTTAGCTTCTTCTATATATATAGATTGGGGCGCATTTATCAGTGCGATAATTAAATTTATAATAATAGCGTTTGTATTGTTTACCATTGTTAAAACCATAAATAATATTCAAAAGAAAAACGAACAATTAAAAAACGATATTAAAAACGCCTTCCCCACCAAAGAAGATAAAAAGGAAATGAAAAAAGAGGGAATTAAGTTAAGGGATAAAGAAGCCGTTAAAAAATTCCGTGCGGAAAAAGAAGAAAGACTTGCGTTAGAGAAAAAGCAAGCCGAAGAACAAGCAAAAATTAAAGCCGAAGAAGAAAGAAAGGCTAACCCCACCACGGAAGACTTGTTAAAAGAAATTCTTGCGACTTTAAAAAAGGAAGAAAAGTAAAAATTAAAATTGCTTTTTAAAAAATAAAATTTAAACGGCGACCTATTTAAGTCGCCGTTTATCGTAAAAAAATCTAATGTAAATTACATATAAGGGGTTCAAAATGAATTATTACGGACTAATTATCGGCGCTGCAACTTTTCTAACGATAGGACTATTTCATCCGATTGTTATAAAATGCGAATATTATTTTTCTTGTAAAGTTTGGCCGATTTTTTTAGTGGTAGGGATAGTAGCGTGCGTATTATCTATATTTTTATCAAATGAAATTGCGTCGTCCTGCCTTGCTGTTTTCGGTTTTTCGTCTTTTTGGAGTATAGGCGAACTGTTTCAACAGAAAAAAAGAGTTGAAAAGGGATGGTTTCCCAAAAATCCCAAAAGAAAATAATTTTTTTAGCCGAAAAATTTTTAAATTTATTCAATTTAAACGTATTTTTTTAATTTAAACAAATAAATTATACGGCTTTATCGTTATCCTTGTCAAAAAAAACGACTTTTTACCCTGTTTTTTAATACAACTTGATTAAATAAACTTATAGCCCGAGATTTGTGAATTTTCACAAATCTCGGGCTAATTTATTTTTAATAGATTTTTAATAACTTATTTTTAATACTTTTTTAATACCTTAAAAACTTCTAATAAATTTTTAAGGATTTTTGATTTTAGATTTTAACTTAAACAATAAAACACATTTAAACTATAAGTTTTAATTTTCTTGCGTTGCTAAATTAAATATTTTATCAATCAACTCGTCCGTATAACTTCTTATCATTATACGCTGTCCGCGTTCGGTTTTTATTCCGCCCGAGTAGTCGAACGGATAATATCTTATTCCCGCGTTTTCAGCGCATTTCGCGTCTGTTATATTGTCCCCGATAAAAAACGATTTAGATTTGTCTATATCGTATTTTTTTACCATTTTTTCTACGTTTTCAGTCCCCGGTTTACGGCAATTACAGTCTATTTTATACTTGCCTATTCCTTTTGCAAAATGGTGGAAACAATAAGCCCAGTCGTTTATGTACGCGCCGTTTAAAGCTTTTAATTTTTCGGAAATAACGGCTTGAATATCGTATACGTCTTGTTCTGTATAATACCCCTTGCCTACTCCGCCTTGATTAGAAATTACTATAATTAAAAAACCTGCGTCGTTAAACTTTTTAATTAGTTTTTCTACGCCCGGAATTAAAGTTACTTTTTTAGGATCGGCTAAATGATATTCGTCTTCTTTTAAAACGTTTATCGTTCCGTCCCTGTCCATAAACAAACATTTATTCATTTTAAGCTTCCACTTTAAGTATTATTTTTGCAACCGTGTCGGGTAAAAATTTAATTTCTATCGTGTATTCCCCTACGCTTTTTATGCTGTCTTTAAGCAAAATTTTTCTTTTATCTACGCTATATCCCGCTTCCGCAAGGGTATCGGCAATTTCTTTTGCGGTAACGCTACCGAATATTTTGCCGTTTTCGCCCGCTTTTACTCTGCAAACGATTTTTTGACCGTTTATTTGTTTTGCCTGCGCTTTTATAGCTTTAATTTCTTCTTGTCTATGAAATTCTTCCGCCTGTTGTTTAATTTTTAATGAATTTATTTCTACGCTGGTAGCTTCTTTGGCAAGATTTTTTTTGAATAACATATTTCTTGCGTATCCGTCGCTTACTTCTACCACGTCGTTTTTCTTACCCGTTCCTTTTACGTCTTGTAGTAAAATAACTTTCATATTTAGCTCCTTATATAATGTATATACAATATTTTATAAAAAATATGAACGATTGTCAAGATTAGAACGCATTTAAAGTATGAATAATTAAATTTTACTCATACTCTACTTCGGAGGTTGATTATGAATAACAATATCAAATGCGACGTTACTAATTGTAAACACAACGTAGACTGCGCTTGTTGCGGTTTAGATTCTATTAAGGTTACCTGCGGATGTTCTAACTGCACTTGTTGCGGAAACTTTGAAGACGTAGAATAATTTTACGTTATCTAATCATACGGCGTAGCTATTAGCTACGCCATAATTTTATTCGTTAAATAAATTGTTTACTTCGTAATGACTGCTTTCTTTTCTGTACCGAGTAGGCGTCATACCTAAATTCTTTTTAAAAAGTTTATTTATAGACTGAATATCGCTATACCCTACCGCAAGCGCTATATCCAAAAGCTTCATATTCGTAGTTTCTAAAAGCCACCTTGCCCTTTCAAACCTAAGTCCGTTTATATATTGATAAACGGTAGTTTTCATACTCTTTTCAAAAGAATGTAAAAAGTAATATTTAGATAAGCAAACGTAGTCTGCAACTTCTTTTACGGATATTTTTTCACAAAATTTAAGCCTTATGTATTCGAGAGCTTTTTTAATACTTAACGGAATATCCGATTTAACGTAACTCAAATTTTTAGTAACGTCTGTTAAAATAGCATACACGCATTTAGCGAGTTCGCACAAAGTTTTTTCGTCGTTTACTTCTATATGATAGGTGTATCCGTCCTTTTTGGCAGGGAGCCTTGCTAAAATTTGCTGAATTTTACCCACTTCCCTTATAAACACGGTTTTGGGATACCCCGAATAAACGTAACCCGTATTATTTATAAATTCGTCGAACAAATACTTTATCCCTAGCCCGCTGACGTGGACGTACAAAAATTCCCAACCTTCTTTTAAAGGGGTAAATTCGTGATAATCGTCGCAATTTATAAACATTAAATCTCCCGCTTTTACCATATAATTTTCCTTACGGTAATTAAGTTACATTCCGCCTTTTATCGTATACGACAGCAAATACGTATAATACCCTTGTCTTTTTAAGTGAAAGTCCGAACCCGCTTGCTCGTACCCCGTCATATTAACTTCGTATAAAACGGCGTTTTTATCCTTTTTAGGATAACACATATAGCAAAAAGCATTGCCGTTAAACCTAGCTTCTAGTTTCGCGCTGTATTTCATAAAAAAGCAATTTTATATACTTAAATAATATTTTTGTATATTGACACACCCCCATTAACCATATGTATAATATACATAACAGCGACGTTATTGTCAATACTAAAAATGTAAAAAAGGGGGATAAAAAAATGCAAAAAATTAAACTAAGACTTTTTGCTTTGGTTATGATGTTGCTTTTAGCTCTCGGGCTGTTCGGCGCTTGTTCCGTTTCAGACTCGGGGTCAAATTCTAAAAGTTCTATAAAATCATCTTCAAGTCTTATAAGTTCTAGCGAAAGTTCGGAAATTTCGTCAAAAACTTCCGAGAGTTCTTCGGACAGTTCCAAAGACAGCTCATCGGACAGTTCGGCAACGTCCGACAGCTCGGAAATTTCGTCTGATAGCTCCGAAAGCTCTAAGGATAGTTCTTCGGACAGTTCTAGTTCATCGAGTTCGTCTAGTTCTAGTTCGTCCGGCTCGTCCAAACCGACTATTACCGAATACGTAGTAAACGTCAGTCAGGTCGACGGAGCTACCATTAAGGTTAAAAACGGTGACGCCGAAATTACCGACGGTAGCAAAGTAGTAAAAGGAACTGCTTTAACGCTTTTTTATACTTTAACGGACGGTTACACGTTTGAATATTTTACTTTAAACGGTAACAAAGTTACGGGCGATACGGTTGTAATTACCGAAAATTCTACTATTTCGGCAGTTGTAAAAAAACAAATTACCGTTACTATTACTAATCCTAAGGGGATTACTTTAATCGTTAAAAACGGGGATAACGTTATTACTAGCGGAAGCAAAGTCGTAGAAGGAACGGTTTTAACTCTTTCGTATACGTTAACCGACGGTTACACTTTCGGAAACTATACTTTAAACGGAAGTAAATATACCGCTTCTACCGTTAAGGTTAACGTTGACGTTACTATTTCGGCTAACGTAACTTTAAACCAATACACCGTTACTATTACTAATCCTGCGGGAATTACTTTAACAGCTAAAAACGGCAACACGACCATTACGAGCGGTAGCAAAGTCGCTTACGGCACAGTTTTAACGCTCAGTAACTCTCTAACGACGGGATATTCGTTTAACAACTATACTTTAAACGGAAATAAAGTTACGGGAACGACCGTTACTATAACTTCCGACGCCACGATTTCCGCAAGCGTAACTCACGTTGAATATACTCTTACCGTATCTTCTATCGAAGGCGGAACTATTACGGTAAGCAAAACGAAAGCTTACTACGGCGACACTATTACTTTAACTAATACGCCTAGCGCGAATTACACGTTCGTATCTTATACGGTAAACGGAAGCGCAATATCGGGTTCTTCGTTTACGATGCCCGCTAAAAACACTACCGTAAGCGCAACGTTTAAATACACGGGATTATATACTGCGGTAAACGGTTCTGTTTCGGACGACAAAACAAACGTAACCACGGGCGCAAGCAACACGTTAGCCCTTAAAAAATCGGCTACGTTCAGTAGCGGAACACTTTCCGTTACCATGCAATTAGCAGGTCAAAACAACTACGATAACGGTATTGTATTCTCGGTTACTAACCCGAATAACTTACCTACTTTTTGGGAAGCAAACGTATCTTATTATTTCTTCTTCCTATCCAAAGACAATACTGCTTATTTAGGCAAAGTTGCAAACGGAAGTTGGGTAGTTTGCGGACTTTCCGCAATCACGATTGATTGGACTAAATCTTACACCTTATCGGTATCCGTTCAAAAGAACACAAGCGAAGATATTATAAGATGTTACGTAAACGACGTTTTATACGTTTCTTATTCCGATACGAATAAGTTAAGCGGAACTCAGTTCGGTATCAGAACGGGAGAAAAAAATATCGTTTACTCTGCTTTTGAAACTTCTACGACAATTAAAGGTCAAAACGATTCTTTAAGCGATTACACTACTAGAAACGGTTCGTTTGCAACCGCCACCAACGGCTTAAAATCTTCGGTAGCAAACTCTATCGCGCAAAGAAATAACGCTCAATTCAAATACGGAACGTTATCCGTAAGAGTAAATATGGGCGGAACCGCAAGCGACTGCGGATTAGTATTCGGTTTATCGAGTACCGCTTCTTCTTTCTGGGAAGGCGCAGGCACGAGCTACTACTTCTTATTTATAAGTTCTAGCGGAGCGCTTTGTTTAGGAAGAACGGCAAACGGCGTATGGTCTAGTTCGGGTTGGGAACAAATTTCGGGCTTCTCTACTTCCGCAGGCTACACGATAAAAGTAATAAGGGACGATACTACCGTTTATGCTTACGTAAACAACGTTTTAAGAATAACTTTTGCCGACACTTCTCCCCTTACGGGAACGGGCTACGGCGTAAGAGCAGGTTCTTCGGGCGTTACGTTCGATAACTTCTTAAATATTTCAAGCGAATGGTTAAACGTTACCGTTCCTTCCGACGTAACTATTAAACAAGGTTCTTACACGGGAGTAAACGGAAGCATTAAAGCAGGTCAAGCAAACTCTATCGCTACGATTAAAGACGTAACTAACGGCACTCTTTCCGTAAACGTTACGGGCGTTACCAACGGCGATTCGGGCGTTGTATTCGGCTATACCGACAACTCCAACTACTATAAATTTTATACTCATAGAGTAAATCAAACCGTTCAACTTGCATTAGTTCAAAACGGAACTACCACGGTACTTTACTCCAACTATTTATCGGCAGGCTACTACGAAAGCGGTTCGTTTACGTTTAGAGTAGTTATTGTAAACAATAAAGCTTACTGTTACTTCTTTAACACGTTATACACTACGGTAGATATTGCCCTTGCGGGTAGAGCGGTAGGTATGTATTCGGCTAATCCGGGAACGCTTTTCAACAACTACTCCGTATCTAACGACAACACCGTTACCACTTGCGACACGCTTTTATTCGGACACTCTTACTTTGAATTGTGGGACGATTGGAAAGACGACTTTGCATACGTTCAATCTAACGTAAGCGGATTCGGAACTTACACTAACATCGGTATAGGCGGTTCGGTAGCTTATCAATGGCTCAACTTTAAAGAAGCGCTTCTTTGCTACAACTTTAAAAAAGCAATTTATATGATAGGTATTAACGACTTATCCGCAGGCGTAAGCCCGTCGGCAACGGTCGGATACGTTTCGGAATTGTTACTATATCTAAAACAACAAATACCCGAATTAACCGTAGTATTAGTAGGTATTGCGCAATGTAACGCAAGACATACGGATTACGCAAACTTCGGCGGAGTTGACGTTCACACGCAAGTTACCGAAACTAACGCTTTGTATAGACAATTTACCGCTCAGTACGATTGGATAAATTACGCCGAAACGGAAAACTTATTCTGCGATTCTAACGGCAATCCGCAAACCAAATGGTTTAAGGACGGATTACACCCGACTAGCGGAACTAACCACGGTTCTTCTACAGACGGTTACAGAGATTTACTTATTCCTGCAATTATCTCTGCTTGGAACGGTGAAAATCAACCCACGATTACAGAAGAAGAAAAATCTACCCTTTTAATAAATGCTAAAAATATAAAGATTTCTTCTTTATCCAACTATTCGTCTTACGCATATAGAGCTAGCGAACAAGCAACCGCTCAACCTATCTACGACGAAGCAGTTAGCAAAATTAACGCTTGCACGACTATAGACGCCGTTAAATCTTTGGATTTAAGTTCATATATTACGCGCCTTAAAGCAATTAAGAACAACGCGCAATATATGATGGAAGAAATGTTGGCTTTAACCTACACTAACGACGGTTCTAACTACTCCGATTATTTGTGGGAAACAAACGTAGCTACGGACACTATAAAAACGAGTAGCGGAACGACCTATAATATGACTGATTACGGTCACAGATTTAACGGCGCCGTTACCTACTCCGACGTAAGCTTTACTTTTAAAATGTCCGAAAACAGCGGAAGTGTTCCAACCGGTGGCGTATTGTTTAGATCAAAACAAACTTCTTCTAGAGGAATAGACGGATATTTAGTTAATATAGTTTCAGATTTAAACTACGTTCAAATTTACTACCTTAGCAATGGATACGGCGTAGCAGGCTCAACTTTTATATCTACCTATTTGGGTGGTTCGGTATATTCGGGTAGCGTTATAAATACCACTTTCAGAGTAATGGTTAGGGGCTCTAGTTGTTACGTTTACGAAGAAGAAAACTACCTTTCTAAAGGCGAAGAAGCTTACATTTGCTGTGTAGATTTAAGCAATAACGGTCAATATGCCGTCTACGAAGAAGGTTATATGGGCGTATTAGGTTGGAACGGTGGCGTAAACTTTAAACTAAACTTATCCGACGTTGTCGGCAACGGTGTTTCTTACTACGCTACGCAAGTCGTTAACGGAATTACTTCTAACACCAACGTTTACGCTAACGCAACTAATATTACCGATAACTGCGGAAGACTTAACACTAAAAACGAATGTTTCAGTCTTTATAACGCTAACGCAACTGACTTTAAAATGGAAATAAGCGTTACGGGAGTATCTTCTACGGGACTTCCCTTTGTAGAAGCAAACAACACGCAAGCAGGATTTTTATTCAGAGCGAAAAAGAACGCGTCTTCGGGCGGAATTGACGGATATTTTACATACAAAACTACTATAACTATTCAAAAGACGGAGCGTCTAGCGATATGACCTATATCGGCGGTTGGGTTTTCAGCACAACTTCTTCCGATACGGTTGTCGGAAATACCTTTATAGTTAACGTAACCGATTCTACTATAAAAATCAGCACTATGAAAAGAGAAGGCGTTGAATTGAATCATGCAGGTAACAGTCAAGGATTTAGTTATAATTACGACGTTTACGCTGACGGCGGATTCGGTATAGTAACTTATAATGCATTAAATCTTGCGTTTAACAGTATCACCTTAAAAAAATGATTTATTGAAACAGTAATTCATAAATTATAATTTACAAGCGGACGGCAATTTAACGCCGTCCGCTATTTTTTACGTAGAAATTTTACTTACCATTTTGATTATAAGTAAAAAATTTTTCGCTTTACGTTTTTAACGTATAAACTTTTTTTATCTTCTTTCCATTTTAGTTGCGTATAAAAATTTTAAAAAATAACGGCATAAAAGTAAAAGCTTTTACGCCGTTAAAATATAGTTTACGTAGATAATTTTAATATAGTTTTCGTTTAATAGTTTAACTATAAATTGCTTTTAATTTTCGCTACGGAGCGCAACTACGGGGTCTTTTTTAGACGCTATTCTCGACGGAATAAATCCTGCAATCGTAGTTAAAACCATACTTATAAGCATAAGTATTAGCGCATTTATCGCAGGCAATTTAACTTTAATGGCAACACCCGTAACTTTTAACAATATTGAGCTTATCGGAATATTTAAAAGAACCGCTATAACAATTCCAAGTAATCCGCTGGCAAAACCTATAAGCAAAGCTTCCGCGTTGAATACGCTTGCAACGTTCCCTTTGGAGGCCCCTATCGACCTTAACACGCCTATTTCTTTTGTACGCTCTAAAACGGATATATAGGTAATAATTCCTATCATTATAGAAGAAACTATTAAAGAAATGGACACGAACGCTATTAAAACGTAAGTTATTGCGTTTACTATTTTACTTACGCTTGTAAAAAGCGAACCCATCATATCGGAATACTCTATTTCTTCGCTAGGATATTTTTCGTTATACCCTTTTATAAAATCGGTAACGTAATCCTTATTGTCGAAATTAGAAGCGTAAATACTGATATTGTAAGGACTGTCTAAATCCGCCGTTTTTAACGTATTGGTTACGTCGGTAGACTTTACGTCGGCTTTAACGGGATTGCCGTCTTCGTCCTTAACTATTTCTCCTTTTTCGTTCTTTTTATCGCTTGCAAAAATTGAAAATGCGGAATTTAATGCGTTTTGTCTTTCCGCGCTATCGGCAATAGAAAGCGTAGAATTTAATAATTTCATTATATCGCAGTTGTTAGTTTGATTTATTAACCATTCTATTAAAGAATTGGAATAAACTATTCCTCCGCTTCCCGTTAAACAACCTGCGTTAAGCCCTTTTTTAAGCCTTACAACGCCCGTAACCTTAACGTTTACTACGTTTTGGTCGTTACTTTTTAAAAAATCTTGATAATTTTCTTTTTTAACGACTTTTCCGTCAACTATTTCGTATTCGGTAAACGTGGGAGCAATTTTATAAGAAGTGTTTTTTAAAATTTCATCAAAAGGTATTGTTTCGTTTTTTTCGCTTAAATTATACTGTATCCCCATTCCGTTTATAACTTTTTGAATAAAAAAGTCTTTTTTATCGGAATTAGCCGAAAAATACTCTTTCCACGTAGCGTAAGAGCCTTTATCCAGTATTTTGCCGTTTTTATTTATATCGTCTATTACGGATTGATAAGCCGAAATAAATCTATCAATAAATCCGCCCGATATCATATTGTCCAAAATACCGTAAAGCATAAAGCCTTCGCTTCTCATTCCCAAGGCAAACAATACGTTATCAGCAATTTGGTTGTATTCGTCAACGACCAATATCATTTCGCTTTTATCTTCACTCGGCCAAGAACCGCTTAATAAATCGTATTGCTGTTTAACTAAGCTCCAATTATCTACAAGTTTGCCCGATTCCTTATCGTATTTTACAAGCGTTTTACCAAAGGGATTCATATAATCGAACATCGGCATAACGTACGTTTCGAACACTTCCGAATACAAACCTTTTGTCGGGTCTATTCTTGTACTGTCGTAAGGGTAAAGCAATCTGTAATCGTTAGTGGGCGTAACCGCCATATCTTTTATTTTATCACCGTTTCCGTAAAATTTTAAAGAAGACGTATAACTATATCTTATTCCGTGAATTTTATCGTTGTCTATATTTTGTTCGAGGTAATTTTTAAAGTTTTTAAGCTCTACGGTTTTCACCGAACCAACAAATTTTTCAACTATATTTTCCATTTGGCTATTGCTCGAAAAATAATCGCCCGTAGGATACTTTTTACCTTCTCTTTCTCCGCCCGTCATTAAAGAAGAAAACGCGTCCATATAATTTATGGATTGTTGCGAAACGGTTATAGGGGAAGAAGAAAGAGTATCCCTTTGAATATTGTCTATGTACCCCTGAAACCCCGACGATACGGACATAATCAAGGCAATTCCTATAATACCTATACTGCCAGCAACCGACACCAAAATCGTTCTCGCTTTTTTGGTAAATAGGTTTTTAAGCGAAAGAGAAAACGCCGTAAACCAACTCATAGACGCCCTTTTCTTTCTTTTTTTAGCTTTTTTCTCTTGCGGAATTATATCGTTTCCATTTTGTTCTTCTTTCCCGTCAGAGCTATCTTCGCTTTTATTTTGTTCGTCTTGCCCGTTAGCTTTTTCTGTTTCCGCGTTTAATTCTTCTTGCGTTACGGGGTTAGAATCGTCGTAAACTTTCCCGTCCGCCATTTTTATTATTCTATCGGAATATTTTACCGCTAAGTCCGGATTATGCGTTACCATAATAACGAGCCTGTCTTTTGCGATATCTTTTAAAATATCCATAACCGAAATACTCGTTTCGGTGTCTAGCGCGCCGGTAGGTTCGTCCGCCAAAATTATGTCGGGATTGTTTACTATTGCCCTTGCAATCGCAACCCTTTGCATTTGTCCACCCGATAGTTGATTGGGTTTTTTGTTTATTTCCTTTTCAAGTCCTACCCTTATTAAAGCTTGTTTTGCTCTTTCCTTTCTTTCGGATTTTTTTACCCCCGAAAGCGTTAACGCAAGCTCTACGTTTTCCAAAACGCTTTGGTGCATTATTAGGTTGTAGCTTTGGAAAATAAACCCGATTGAGTGGTTACGGTAATTATCCCAGTCCCTAGAAGAATAATCTTTGGTGGAAACACCGTTTATTATTAGGTCGCCGGAAGTGTATTTATCTAATCCGCCCATAATGTTAAGCAACGTTGTTTTTCCGCAACCGGACTGTCCTAATATTGCCACGAATTCGCTTTTTCTAAATTCGAGCGATACGCCTTTTAACGCGTGTACTATAAGTTCGCCCGAAACGTAGTCTTTGGTAACGTCTTGTAATTTTAGCATTTTATCTCCTTTCGACGTTTTTAAATATAATATCTTTTTAAACTTAAATAAAACTTTATTTTCTACGCTAAAAAATATATCATACGCTTATTTTTATGTCAACTTTTATAAATACGTGTTTTTCAATTTTGCTCGTTTTTCAAAAAACTCTAATTTTCACTTTTTAAACTTGCTATTTATTTAAAAAATCAAGACCGAATTTTCTATTTATAGAAAATTCGGTCTTTAAAATTATTTGGTTTTTTTAGTAAACTTGTCTAGCGTAGAGTCTATTTTTTGCTTTTGCGCCGGCGCTACTTGATAGTAACCTTTTTCTTGCATCGTACTAAAAATTTTATATTGTTCGTCGGCAACTTCGCCTAAAAATTTCTTGATTTGCGTCCTTAGCCTATTGTTTGTCATTTCGGTTAAAGCCGTTGCGTACAACTTAACCAAATCTTTTTCGCCTGTTAGCATATCGGTTAATATTTCTTCTTCCGTTAAAACGCTTGTTTTATTCATTTTTTTCTCCTTAATCAAGATTTTTTAATAGCTCGCTTATTCTTTGCTTGTGCATAGAACTTATAAGTCCCATTTGTTCCTTAATTTTTTCATCCTTAACCATACTCATATAACTTTGCGATTTTTTGCAAAATAAATCTTCTATGGTAACTAATTCGGAAATAAATCCGACTTCTTTTTCTTTTAATCCTGTCATAAAAAACCTCCTTTAAATAATTTTTAACTTAAAGGAAGTTTTTTAAACCTATTATTTTATTTTTTTACATTAAAAGATTGCCTTCGTCGGTTTCTATAACTTTAAAGATATTTACTTCGTTTCCGCTAACGGCGTCAACGTAAATAAAATATTTTGCTCCGTTATATTCGCCCGCGACTTCCCAGCAAGTTTTTTCGCTAGTCGTTCCTACGGGAACTACCGCTTTTCTTACTCCGGTAACGTTAATCTTTCCTGCCTTTTCCATTGCTTGTTCTTTGGAAAGTTCAAATTTTCCCGCGCTTCTTTCGGTATGGTTTAAATAGTAATTTTTAGCTTCCATTCCTAAAACTTGACCTTTTTCTCTACAAATATTGAGTTTTATTAAATCGCCGTAGAAAATTACTCCGCCTTTTTCGTAAGCGTAATTTACCGTAGTGTAAGTTCCGTTGGTTTCAGTCCAAACGGCTTTCATATTATCTATTCCCATAGCGGATAAGAATTCTAAACCGTTGTTTATACATTCTTGTTCGGATAAATCCCCTTCTTTACAAGTTTTACCGTAATTAAACGTTAAAAGCTTTCCGCCTTTTTTAGAAATTTGCGCAAATACTTCCACTCCGTTTCCGTCTTGTCCCCTTACGTTAAAACATTCGTACTGACCGCTTACCGAGCCTAAAACTTCTATCATATTTAAAGAATAATCTTTAAAATATTTTTTAAAGTTTTCTTCTGCGGTTTTTTCGGTTATTTCTTTTCCCGTAAGACCTTTAACTTCTCTGTTGGTAAGCCCGTCGGAGAAAGGACCGTCGTAGATAAGTTGCGGATAATCTACCGCTTGATTTTCCATTTCGGCAAATAGTTTAACGCCGAATGCGTCGGAAGAAGAAAACAAATCTTCTATTTTAGCTCCGTCGTTTATTTCTTTATTTAAAGAAATTAAATTGCTCTTTAATATAGCGTTTCTTTCCTTTAACGTTTCTACGTTTTCAAACTCTTGTTCCGATATAGAATACCCGTCTATAAGTCGATTATTAAGGTATTTTGAATAATCTCCCATTTGATTTATAAATTTTGCGGTGTTATACTTGTTTTCGTAATCTATGGGAAGATTTTGTAATCCGTGTTCGGCAAGTAAGCTTTGGGAAGAAATTTCTCCGAATAATTTTTGTTGTTCTCTTTTGTCGGAAGAAACTAATACCTTACTTAAATTTACGTCTATATTGTCAACGTAGTCTACTAAATCGGAAAAGTTTTGTCTGTACTGATAATCCGCTTCCGATTTCATATAAGTTCTATCGCCCATCATATAAACGGTTAAAACGCTTGCCAAAACTAAACACGCAGTTCCTAGCGATATTACCGCCGTAAGCCAAGGAGCAATGGATTTTCTGTTGCCCCTTAACTGTCTTTTTTGCTCTTTTTTGCGGGCTTTTTCTTGTTTTAAAGCGGAAATTCTTGCCCTTTTCTCTTCTTTACTTTCGTGCTTTCTGGCAAGTTTTCTCTCTCTTTTTTCTTCTCTAAGCTGTTCTTTCGCTAATTGCTTTTCACGCTTTTTTTGCGCTTGCAAGCGTTGTAATTGCTGTTTTAGTTGCATTTTTTGCGCTTTTATCGCTTGCTTTTTTTGATTTTTTTGCGCTATCCTTTCTTGCTTTTGAGCTTGTTTTCGAGCTTTTTCACTCGCCTTTTTTTCAGCCTTTTCTTGCTTTATTGCTTCTTTACGCTTTTTCTTTTGTTCTTTTAAAAGCTTTGCTTGTTTCTTTTTTTGCTCCGCTTGTTGTTTTACGTGCATTTTTTGCTGTTCTTTTAAAGCTTCTTTTTCTTTTTTAATTTTAGCATCTTTTACTCTTTTATCGGCTTGTAGATTTTCTTTTTCCTTTTTTTGCTCTAAATTTTCTACTTCGTTATTATTATCAACGCTTTTTTGAGAAGCTTTTTTTACTTTTTCTTTCGCGCTGTTATTCTTCTTTTCCATATTCCCTCCTTATACTGCAAAAACGTGATTTCCTATCGTCGTCAACGTTTTTCTTGAAAATATCCACGAACTCGTAGCGATAGACGGATTGTAGTAATACAACGCTCCGTTAGTCGGGTCCCAACCGTTTAACGCGTCCTTCGCGGCTTTTCTTGCCGTTTGGTCAGGGGTTAAATTTATTTGTCCGTCGCTAACTGCGGTAAATGCGTTCTTTTGATAAATAACGCCCGAAATAGTGTTGGGGAAAGACGAACTTTTTACCCTGTTTAAAACTACCGCGCCGACTGCTACTTGTCCCGTATAACTTTCGCCCCTTGCTTCTCCGTAAATTAGTTTAGTAAGTAAGTTTAAATCGTTATCCGAATAATTGCTTCCGTTTGTCGAAGTTGACGAACCCGACGTAGAAATTCCTAACGCTTTTAACGTTTTAGCTCCTACTATTCCGTCCGCCGTAAGTCCGTTTTTGCGTTGGAAATACATAACGGCTTTTTTAGTTTTCGCGCCGTAAATTCCGTCTACGCTACCGCTATAATATCCCCATTTTTTTAATTTGGTTTGAATGGTTTTTACCATACTGCCCGTTTGTCCTTGTTTTATTACGGTTGCGCATTGCACGGAATTTTCCGCCCTATACTTATTTACCGTAAACGCCGTAGAAAATATCGCCGTAAAACAAATGATACTCACGAGCAAAAAAATCTTTACGTATTTTTTCATTTATCCTCCTAATTTGCAAGCGTAAAGTTACTTGCCGTTTTCCTTAAAGCGACGGATAATTTCTACGATTTTAGACTTGTATTTAACGGGAGTGGCGGAACTAACGAAACATAAAGGCGGATAAACTACGCACCACCAATTATTTCCTTCCGCTTTCCCCAGTTCCACGATTATGCTGTCGTACACACCCGACGGTAAACTTTCTCCGTCGTAAACTCTCGTTGGGAAATATTCTTGCTTAATACAAGTTTTGGCTTTATAATTAAACCCTTTTTTTAATAGGCAAGCGTTTGCTATATCGTCCATTTTCCCCGTTAAAGAATTTATCGCTTGTATCGCTTGTTCTTTCGAGTTGCAAGAAGATATATAAGGAGTTAAAAATAAAACGAGTTTATCTTTAATTTCGTATTTAACCATTTGGTCGGCTTGCTCGTTACTGTTAGCCCTGACGTGTATTCTTAAATACTCCGTAACAATTTCTTGCTTAGGTTGTCTAAAAGCGAAAAATATCGTCGTTAAACTTATTATGCCTATTAAAATTAAAGTTATACCTTTTTTATTCATAAAAAATCCCCCGAAAGTGATAATACAATGATTACCGCTTTTCAGGGGTTTTATACTTATAATTTTTTATTTTTTCAAAACGCTTTCACAGTAAAAACAATTAGGAAATTCCCTTTTTAATTTTTTAACCGCTTTTTTTGCTTGCGACTTTTTATAAAATACCGCGTACACCGCGCTACCGCTTCCGCTCATATTGACCATAGGGCTAAACTTAGATAAATACTTTTCGCACTTTTCAATATTTTCGTTTAATATCTTTGCGGGATATTTAAGGCAGTTGTCTAGCTCTACGCGTTTTTTGTTATTTAGTTCCGCTATAAGTCGATTATTGTCAATAAATCCTTTTTTTTCTCCGCTGTCGTATAGCGAAAAACACTTTGCGGTGTTCACTCCGCCGTCGCACGCAATAACGGCAAAATAGAGTTTAGTTTTGAGTTTTACGCTTTCAATTTTTTCTCCGCGACCACACATTAAATTCGCTCCGCCCGCGTACTGTGCGGGACAGTCGCTACCAGAGCTAACTATTATAGAATAAAAAACGCTTTCTTCCACAAAAGGATAAAGTTTTTTTAATCCGTTTATTATTCCTACGGAATCCGCGCTAGACCCGCCAAGACCGGAACTTAAAGGAATTTTTTTCTCGATTTCTACCGTTGCTCCGAGTTTGGTTTGGTCGTAAAAAGCTTTTAACGTTTTTAAAGCGTTGTCCTTTTGGCAAGGAACGTTAAAGTTTTTGTATTTAACGGAAATTTCCTTACTTTTTTTAATTTTTATCTCGTCCGCAAGCGAAATTTCCGTTACCAAGCTTTCAAGTTCGTGATAACCGTTTTTTACTCCTAATACGTTTAAAGATAAATTGATTTTTGCTTTTGCTTTGATTTTCATAATAATTTAATTAAATTCTTCTATAAACTATAATTTTTTGATTTTCTTTTAAGGGGAAAGTAACGTCGTTTTGTTCCGTAACCGTATCGGGCGAAACTTTTAACGCTTTACAAATTTCCCATAATCCGTCGTTTTTATCGGGAATATACACGCTGAACGCGCTGTCGCATTTAGGAAGGTCTTTGTCTTCTTCCATAGCTGTTACCGCAACGAAACTCTCTTTAACGGAACGCTCGTAATTTATTGCTATTTCGCTTTCCAGTTCAACTTCCCCGTTTCTGAGTTTTGCGTTTATTCCTTTCGTTATACAATAGCAATTTTCTATATCGTCGTCGCAGTCGAAAGCTACGCTAAAAGGCATTTCTGCAAGTTTTGAAACCGTTTGGTTGTTTACTTCGAATAAACAATAACACGATAAAACTCCGTCGGCAAGAATTTTATTTTTATCTTTTTTAAAGGTTACGCCGTAAACTCTATCGTCTAGGCACGTTATAAGTCTTGCGTTTTCCATCACTTCGCAAAAAGCCTTACCGCGAGTTTTTTCACACGCGTAATTCTCGCCTTTTACTTTTTTAATTTCGACTTTTTCTTTGGCAATACTCAATTCTTTTTCGGTAGAAAATAGGTCGTCTACGAAAACTAATTCTTTCGTTTCGTAAACTTTTGCGCGTAAAGAAATGCTTATTTGCGAACTTATAGTCGACTTTTCTTTTCCTTCGTCTACGAAAACTTTTAAAGCCGTTTTGCCTACCGTAACGCTTGCGAAAGTTACGTCGTCCACGTTAACACCGTCGCCTTCTAATTCTAATCGGAAAGGAATTACTCTATACTCTTTTATAATATCACTTTTTTCGTTAATTGGCAACAAGGCTATCGTTAAAATTATTTCTCCGTCGCAAATAACAGTATTTATACCGCACTGACAGGAAGTTATTACACCTTGAGCGTACGTTGATAAAACGTTTTTTATTTGCCCGCACTCAAATTCGTCGTCAAGGGTAAAAGAACGCTCCGTACAACATTTTTGTTCGGTTAAAGTAACGGTTTTTTTATTGAAATAATAACCGTCTCCACCCGTTAAAAGTTGCTTGGTTTTGCATCTTTCAACTTCCGCTTTCGCCGTTATTTGCGCGACTATTCTTATTCTATCGTTTTTTTCACAAGAAACGTTTTCAACGTTAAAAGAAAGCGTAGCTTTATCGCTTGCCTGACAGTCCGCCTGCATAGAATCGGAAAAATCTACGCCTAATTCCTTTCTACGAATTTCACCTTCTAAAAGATAAACAACGTTGAATATTATTCTTCCGCTAAACTTTATTTCTCCGTCTAAACACTCGTACCCTGTCGTTACGCACGACGATTGAAGCGATAAAACGTCCCTGACTTCGCAAGAAATATCGCTGTTGGCTTCTATGTTTACGGTCGTAGATTTTTTAACTACTTCCGCATTATTTATTGCTCCGTACTCTGCTTTTCCCATATTCCCCTCCTATTTGGTTTAGTAATTTCAATAGCTACGGTTAAAATATATGTTACTTAAAACGCCTTTATTACATATAATAGATAAGAATTAGTCGAAATTTTTTAAAAAAAGCAAAAATAATTAAAAAAAATAAAAAAAACAGTTTACAAATACAAACAATACTAATATAATAATGA
>ERZ808245.409-NODE-409-length-22399-cov-6.964375_pt1 | contig 22399 bp, 15 predicted proteins | sample MGYA00521243_ERZ808245 | MGnify/ENA primary metagenome ERZ808245 (study PRJEB31516, sample SAMN03275576) | gut metagenome | biome: mammalia-associated habitat; material: feces | host: Papio cynocephalus | place: Kenya | collected 2012-07-07 ... | reverse complement strand
TCAGCCTAATCACATCTCCCGCTTGCTCCATGCGACGAATCTTGTCGTTGATATTCACCACATCACCTAATGCCGATGCCAAAACGGAGGAGGTAACGGGTATCTCTCCTATCTGTTCCAATGCCTTTTGTACTTGCCGTATTTGCATAGTCTTCGCTCCCATAAAAGTCAAATTCAGAATAGTCAATCTTACAACATTGGATTTGCTATTCCCATTTTGACTGCAAAGGTACTGCTTTTCGGTGAGATATGCAAATGTTTAGGGGTTAGGGGTTGGGGATTAGAGATTAGAGGTTAGAGAATGGATTGGATTTTGTGCGTATTGGCGAAAGAGATATTAACCTTAAACAATACGCATTATGACTTATGGATACATCCGCGTTTCTACTGACAAACAAACCGTAGAGAACCAACGCTTTGAAATCAACAACTTTTGCAGCCGCGAGCAGATACAGATAGACGGCTGGATAGAGGAGACCATCAGCGGCACCAAAGCCTACAACAAGCGCGCACTCGGCAAACTGCTGAAACGAGTGGAGAAAGGCGACCTGATAGTCTGTGCCGAACTGTCCCGTCTGGGGAGAAACCTGTTTATGATAATGGAGATACTGAATATCTGCATGACCAAAGAGTGCCGCGTATGGACTATCAAAGACAACTACCGCCTCGGCGATGACATACAGAGCAAGGTGCTGGCGTTTGCTTTCGGCTTGTCGGCAGAGATAGAGCGCAACCTGATAAGCCAACGCACCAAAGAGGCACTGGCAAGGAAAAAGGCGGAGGGAAAGAAATGGTGGCACACACGGGGTGATAGGTTGCGACTTAACCCCAAATGTGCAGCAAAACACGAATGGATAGTGGAGCAACTGACTAATGGTATGGAGAAAAAGAAGATAGCCAGACGCTTGCACATCAGTCCTTGCACATTGTACCGTTATTTGACCTATACGGGGTTATACACCCCGACCAACTGCCACAGAGAATGCTGGGTAAAGTATGGTATTTTTCATTGAATATATAATAGCCTCCAACCGGTCAGCAAAACAAGGCTTCGACATCGTCATCGGAAACCCACCGTATATCAAAGAATATACCAACCGCTATGCTTTCGATGGTTTTAGGGAACATAGCCCATATTACATAGGCAAAATGGATTTATGGTATGGCTTTGCATGCCATGGTATTGATTTATTGGGCTCTAACGGAGTGCTTTGTTTCATTGCTCAAAACAATTGGACAACAAGTACCGGTGCAAAAAAGATGCGTGATAAAGTAATTTGCGATAGTCAAATTCTACAAATGTTGGACTTCAATACGTATATGGTATTCGAGAGTGCAGACATACAAACAATGGTAATGTTATTCCGTAGAAATTGTAACATAGACAATTATTCGTTTGATTATCGTATCATTACCAAAGGAAACGAAAAAGAAGATATGTTGGCACTATTAGCCAAGCGGCAAACAAATCATACTAAATACCTATCACCAGTAATCATTCGTGCAGAGTATAACAACAATCTACTCACTTTCTCGGATGATGAACACATCTTTAACAAAATAAAACAAGATAAGACATACCTAAATGACAATGAAGTTGCACAAGGAATTGTATTTCCACAAGATAAATTGGATAAAAAAGGTGCCGCTAAATTAGGAGGATTATATTCCATTGGTACTGGTATATTCGGCTTGTCGCAAGTTGAAAAAGATGCACTATTTCTCAATCAGAAAGAAGAAGAGTTAATACGTCCATATTATACCACCGAACAGATACATAGGTATTATACGGATTTTTCTAATACTCAGTGGCTTATATACACTGATTCTTCTTTCAAAGATTCTAGCAAAATGCAAAATTATCCCCATATTAAGGCACATTTAGACAAATTCTTATCTATTTTTACTTCAGATAATAGACCATATGGGTTACACAGATGTCGGAAAAGTATATTTTTCACAGGAGAAAAAATACTCTCTCTACGCAAATGTGTGGACAGACCTTGTTTTTCATATTCTGACTTTGATTGTTATGTGACACAAACATTTTTTAGTATCAAAACAACTCGTTGGAATATGAAATTCCTTACAGGGTTATTGAATTCCACATTGGTCGCATTTTGGTTGAGGCATAAAGGAAAAATGCAAGGAAATAACTATCAAGTGGACAAAGAGCCTTTACAAAATATGCCATTGCCTATAGTGGAAATTTCCAAACAGCAACCCATTATAGACTTGGTGGATAAAATTCTTGCAGCCAAGAAAGCCAATCCGCAGACAGATACTACCGAGTTGGAGGAACAAATAGATAAGGCTGTATATAAATTATATGACCTCACTCCTGATGAGATTGCTATTGTCAAAGGATCCCATCTAAAGTAAATAACAAATAACATCGCCACAAGCGTTCGGCTTGTGGCGATACTGTATAAGTTTAGTAGTGTCCGCGAAAGGAGTGTACGGTAATAACCATTGTCGATTCATCAACGTCATAGACCAATCGGTTTTTGCTATCAATCCTGCGTGAATACTTGCCACTCAAATCAAAACGTAATGCTTCAGGTTTTCCTAATCCGGTAAGGGGATGTTGTTGCATATCAACCAACAGACGTTGAATTTTTGACATAGCAACCTTTTGTCCGCTTTTCTTCCAGAATTGTACATCCTCATCGGCAGTCTCTGTAAAACGGATTTTGTACATCAGTCCCACATTTTAGAAACATCCACAAAATGTTTTTTACTCTTTTCACTGCGTTTGATTTTTGCGACAAACTCAGGGGCATAGGGACTTTTCTCTATGGTAATGAAGTCCATAAGTTTAAGAGCCTCTACTAATTTGGTTGCTCTCTTGTCCTTGGGATCAATAGACACCATAAAGGTTTGCATAGGTGTATTTGCTACTGTTGTTGCCATAGTCGTAAAGTATTAGTTGTTTGTTTTCTGATTACCCAAATATGTCAGAATGTGTGCCTGTATCAACAAGAAGCAATATAAGTTCCGTATCGTTTTGCTTCCACACAAGCAGCCAATCGGGTTATATATGACATTCCCAACACCCTGCAAAATTGCCGGTTAACTTATGTTGCCTGTATTGAGCAGGAAGTGCCGCACCCGTAGATAGGATTTCGAGTACACTCTGCAGTTTGTGCATATCCAGTCCCCTCTTGGCACACAACTTAAGTTTCTTCTTAAACTGTGAAGAATAGACTATCTCATACATTGATTCCGCATTGTTTGAAGAGGTCATTTACACTTTTAGCATGGAATACTTTGCCTTCTTCTATTTCCTTTAGCGAAATCTCTGCAGACGACATTTTTGTCTTTGCTGCACCCTTGGACTTGGTTGCAGGTGTTGCAAACTGAAAAGCCCCCGATTTTTTGAGGGTTTCTATCATACTCACCGCAAAAGCATTGCGCGCATCATAGTTGATTGTTACTGTTGCCATAGTCGTAAAGTATTCGTTGTTTGCCAATTAGGCTACAAAGGTAGTGCCAAAAAGTGAGATTTGCAAGGATTGGCAGTATTTTCATAGCGGAAAAGCGAATCCCTGCTCTCTATTCCACCTTATTTCCCCTCTATAATCTGTATTTCCGGCTTGGTAAGTCCGTAGAGTTGATATACCAGTTTGTCAATCTGCTGCTCCTGCTCGGTAGTATCTGCCTGCGGGTTGGCTTTCTTTGCTGCAAGAATCTTATCAACTAAAGCAATAATCTGTTGCAGTTCCGTTGACGTGGCTGTAGGAATAGGCAACTGCTCTAATTGGTATTTATAAATATCTTTATTTAAGAATAATGTCCTGAATATATAATTTATCAATGACGAATTGAGTAGTGCCAATATGTACTTAAGAGGATATTGTTGTTCCAATTGTTGTTCTTTTATATACAACATTCGCAAGGTATTTGTGCAAGTATATCCCTCTTCATCGTATGTAGCAACAATTCTATCTTTCAATGTAAGATTTCTAATTCTTTGAATTAAAATCTTAGGTTGCTGATAGATTTTTAGTTCCTTATACACAGACACATTGAGTTTGTCAAACAGGATAAAACGGTTGGCAAAGTTTATTGTGTATCGTTTGATATCTTTCCCTACTAACATAGGATAATAGCCTATAGCACCAGTTGTTTGTATATTAGGGGCATTAGAACCTACTTCTATACCTCTCGGCAATTCTGCAATTTCTCCCAACTTAACTCCCATAGATTTCATGCGTTCAAACAATTCTATATCCCATAAATTGCTGCGCACTTTTATTTCATAGTTATTCTCTTTGCTGTCGAATGAACTTTGGAGTAAGCGTGTGTACCGTTTTTCTGCAAAATCGCAATATGAAGCACAAATACAAATTTGCGAGGATTTTTCATATTGTCCTTTTTTGATACTACTAATCGAAACATCCACAGAAGCAGACTCAAAAACCTCCTCGCCCAAATAGACAATGGATAATAAAGTATTTTCATGAATGATGAGTTTACGCAGAGAGGTAAAATCTTTATTATTTACAAATGTAGACTCTGTAATCATTGTAAGAACACCTCCTTTAGACAAGATGTTAAGTCCATGCTCTATAAATAATGCATACAAATCAAATTGTCCTGTTGCAGACTTATATTCTTTTTTGTAGTTATTCTTGTCTGCTTCTGAAATTACACCATTTCTTACCGCTATATACGGTGGGTTTCCGATGACGATGTCGAAGCCTTGTTTTGCTGACCGGTTGAAGACATCGGAGAACATAATCTGCCAATCGAAGAATGGAATAACCGTAGCAGCACGAGAGGAGAGCGGCTGCGTCTTGTTGTTCAGTTGCTCGCGCAACGTAGTGCAGAGGTCTATGATTTTCTGTTTCCCGAAAGGTATCTGCGGTTTGATGATGGGTTGCACGGGGGCAAACAAGTCGCCTGTTTGCAGACGTTTCCCGCTCCAACTCTCCCGTTCATAGCCCAATTGCACCTCGATAATATCCAATAGCAACTGTTTGATTTCTATCTCGGCTTCATATTTGTCAATTCCCGTCTTGTTGTAGAATTCTGTTTGCTTCCGGTACAAAATGGCTTTCAGTTCGCGTAGCGTCTTTGCAAACGCATGTGTTTGGCTATCAGACAAGTTGAGGTATTCGCCATTGAAGGTAGTCAATAGTGAGTTTCCTTGCATAATCTTGTAGTCGAGGTTGGGAAGTGCTTCGGGAGTTTGCTCATCGACGATGAGTGCCAGCCAGAAGCGCAGGCGGGCAATATCCACGGCACCTTTCTCGATGTCCACACCGTAGATATTGTTTTGGATGATGTGGCGTTTTATGTTAGCATTGGCATCGTGTTGCTGCGATGTATTGCCACAGTATTCGTCCATCGCCTTTCCGCAATGGTAGAGGATATTGAGCAGCCCCATGGGGAATGCCCCCGAACCGATGGCGGGGTCGCAAATTTTCACATTGCGCAGGGCTGTCATCACCTGTTGTGCCGTGTCGTTGAGTTGTTGCTGTCCGTGGGCACCGGCAACGAGCCACGTATCCGGCACAGAGAAGGTGGTGATAAACGAGCGCAGGTCGGCTTTGTCGGCAGCAGGACATTCGGTTTCGAGGTAGGCAATAAGGGATTCTTCGCACATATAGCGGACTATCTCTTTCGGGGTATAGTAAGCCCCTTTGTCCTTGTTGTCCTCGAGCAGGTTCTCAAATATCTTGCCGAGCATTTCGGGGTCAACGCCCACTTCGGCATCATCGGGGTCGTTCTCGTCAATCGTAAAATTGTAGCGGTCGAAGAAATCGAATAATCCGCACGCATGGTCATACGGGTAGTGGGCATTGTCGGCACTCTTGGAAAATGTGCGGGCGGTATCCTGTTGCGCCCCGTTGCTAAAGAAGTATGCCGGCAACGGAACGGCTATATCGCTATAGGGGTCTTGCTCAAAGAGACCGCCGTTGAGGTACGGGATACGCACTTTGCCATTGTCCCCATAATCGTGTACCGACGTATCAAACACATCGTGGTTGCGCTGTTGGTTGAGGCAGCGGAAGAACAGCGGGTTCAAGATGCGGTTGATATAATCCGCTTGTTGCTCCGCCGTTGCGCGGAGGAACAGGCGGTGCATAAAACGGCGGTCTCCGCCTGTCCAGTCTGCTTGCGAGGCAGGTACCCCCATCCAGCCTTTCTTTTGCAGGAACTGAAGGAATACGAGGCGACCGAGCAGTTTTTTGACATAGTCGCGCACCATTTTCTCGGCAGCGGCTTGGTCGTTGTTTGCTTTTTGCAGGAAGGCGGCAAAGACAGTCTCATCGTGCAGGAATCCGTCTTTGCGTTCGTACTTGTTTTTGGTAATCTCCACAAAGCGGGTGCCTGATATATACTGCACGATGTCCTCATAGAAGACTTTGTATTCATCGAAGAACTCATCGGAGAGAGCCTCCACGGAGAAGGCGTCTTGGAGGGTTTGTGCATTCTTCTCCTTGCCTTGCAGCGCATAGAAACGCTCGGCGATAGTGCGGCACGAATAGTTGCTGCCGCACAGGTAGGTATAGCGTTTCGGATTGGTGGAAGCCGTGTTGCTTTGCTGTTTTTCCATATACGACAACCGCCATGAGCGACCTGCGGGGTTGGCATAGTGGAACGCCATCAAGGCTCCCCCGAAATGCTCCACATGCAGACGGACAATGGTCTGAATACCTTTTCGCGCCGCTGCGATATGGCAGTTGTCGGCTATGGTAACATCGAAGACTTTCATTTCCAAGCCTCCGAGCCAGAATGTAGCGCAATAGTGGATAGCAGTGATATTGTTTCGTGCGGCTTGCTCGCGCAAGGTGCTATCCTCGTCAAGTATATTATCAGCATACCCATTGCGTTCCGCTTCGCCAAAGATTGGGATAAGAATATCGTTGAGCAGAGACTCCGCCCCGCGCCAGTCTCGGTGGAAAAAGTCCTGAATGGATTGTTTGGTTATCATAGTATTTCGTTGTTTACTTTATTGACAGACAGATAAACATACGGTTCGCCGTACCGCTTAATCATACTTTGGTTGAGCGATTGCAACTCCCGTTCGACAATCCCGTTTACGTGTTGAATCTTTTGCTCCTGCGTAGTCTCGAACAGCGATTGCTGCAGTCCCGTAACCTGTTCGGACAGGGCTACCACCTTTTTTGCCAAGGCGACATCCCCTTTTCCAATAATGCGCGCAGCGATGGAAAGCCTTTGTTTAGCCTCCTGCGACACCCCCTCCACGGCTATCCAATGACGGATAAAAAGCCGTGCTTTCTCTATATTTTTGTTGTTGCCGGTAGCGGCTTTGTATATCTTGCTCCTATAGACATTGTAGGCTTGGAGTGCCGTTTTTTGCTGCTCTTCGCTTACAGGCGTATTGCAACAAGGTGTGTCTTCGGCACACTCGCAATGCTGCAGCATCTCCAAACAGGACAGGATAGCGGCTTTCCCGTCGGTTACCGATACATACTGCGACCCTGCTTTGTTGCCATCCGTTTTGATAACAAAAAGTGCCTCGTTGCAAGTGGCCTGATATGCCGTTGTCACAGGAGATGGTGAGGCGACAATCTCGGCAAAGCGTTCCGGGCGTGTGGTTTTGTAGTGCTGCAGTTGTGCAATATACTTGGTGTAGGGTGTCTCCCGGTCGTCGAGCAATTTCTTGTAGTCCACCTCGCTCAATTCCTCTTCTTCGGAGAATATACGGTTGTCCTCGCCGAACAGGGTGTGGAACGATTGCAACTTGGTGTAAGCACGCTGTACAAGATTGATTTCGGCATCGCCTTCCGCCGAGGGGTAGAAATTATAGACATATACTTTGTCCTCCTGCGAGCCGATACGGTTGACACGTCCGATACGCTGAATAAGGCGCGTGGAGTTCCACGGCGTATCGTAGTTGAGGATGGTGTTGGCACGGTGCAGGTTGACACCTTCCGCCAGTACTTCGGTAGTAACTATGGCATCATAATCATTGCGCTGCTCCCCCTCATAGTTTGCGTCGAAATTGGCGCGGATATTGTTTTCCTCTTTGTCCCGATTGGCGGCAGTGATGGTCAGTACCCGTTTGCCGGCATCGGAGAGGGCACCGGCTATCTCATGCACGGTAGCAACGGCTTCGGAGAAGACGACCAGTTTCTGCGGGCGGTTTTTGTCTTTATCGAACAACTCCTGTCGGATAGCGAGGTTGAAGCACAACAATTTCGGGTCGGTATATTCCTTTCCCCATCGATTAACGAGGTCGTCGATATAGCGGATATCTTCACAGAGCAGGTCGTAGTATGCGGGATTGAAATCTTCACGACGATACTCCGCATTTTGCAGTTTGGTATTTCGCCCGTCTTTATTCAGGCGGGCTATTTTACGGCGGATATCATTGTAGCAGCGTTCAAGCGTATAGGCGGCATCTTTTTTGCGTTTGGCAGCCACATTGAGTTCGGCATTCACGTCTATCTGCGGACAGATGAAGATGCAGTCGTTTTCCCACATCTGCAACATATTACGTGTGTAGCGTTGCAGGTTTTCGAGCGATTCGCGAAAAGCGGTAAAACTGCTTTCCAAGCGTTTCACCAGCAATATCTGCATAATACGTGCCAGGCGCGAAGATGATTTTTCGGGGCTCATATTCTTGCCCGAATAGCGTTTTTGCAAGTCTTTGGTCAGGTATTCCGTGGCACGATAGCGCATATAGACGATGCCATTTCCACCGTTTTGCAGGTCGTCCGGCGCAGGGGCAATGAGCGACATGGTATCATAGAACAACTTAGACAGGCGCGGACTGAGGGTGTATCTCAGTTTGGCAGGACCTATGACCTCAGGGAAATGCAGGTCTTCGTGGTAGTCTTTTTTGACATCGGTGCGGGTACGGCGCACCAGCAACTCGGACAGCACCTTGTTGTGTATCTCCTCGGACAGGAAGATAAGGGCTTTTCGGTTGGCACGTATCTCGTCCTGCCCCGTCGGGTGCTGGTTGATGATTTCGTGGTAACGCTTGCACACACCGGCAAAGAAATGCTCCAGATTATGCCCTTCGACCGCCAAAGTGCTTTCGCTCGGTTTGCGTTGGAACAGATATATCTGGTTGCGGATATCCTCGGGGCAGTTATTTTGGATGGTGGCGGACAGCAGTCCGATATAGGGATATACGCCCCGTTTGAGTCCGATTTCCTCGATGAGGTCGTTGAGGTTCTCGTACATCTGCGTACCGTTGTTGCGGAAATTATGGCTTTCGTCAATGAGTATGAGTCCGTATGTACAATGTGGCAGTTCGGTATCAAAAACGCCCGTGGTCGTGTCTTCGTCCTCATCATTTTCCATCAGTTTGGCGATACTTCCCGTGGTGATAAAATCGACATAAGGCATAATGGCATCGTTTCTGTCTTTGTCAAACAGTCGGATAGTCTTTTCCCACGACGATTTGATGGCGGGTGGGACGATGATGAGGGCTTTCTTGTCTCGATTCTCCTGTTCCGCCACCTCCAAGTAGTATTTGAGCAGCAGTACTCCGACGATGGTCTTTCCCAATCCGACCACATCGCCGAGCAGGAAACCTCCGTGCTGGTGCATAGTCTGATAGCAGAGTGCGGCGGCATCCAACTGGTATTGCAGCGGGCGGATTTCTTGCGGGAGATAACTCTTCAGCACCGTTTCCATATTGCTGTCCGCCAATGTTCCGAACCTATCACTCAGCAGGCGGATGTAGGTCTCGAACGGGGTGAGGGGTTGGGGCGTCTTTGCAGGGCGGTTGGGCGATTGTGCCAGTTCTTCGAGCAGTTCGGCACTCCAATCCGTGGCATCCGCCCATTTCTCGTCAAACCACTGGATATGCCCTTTGTAGGGATTGCCGTCTTTGATTTCGGCGGTAACTATCTGCGGATTGGTTTCCATATAGTTCAACTCCGCATTGTCTTGCAGCCCTCGCTTGGTAAAATTGCTGCTGCCGATAATACCCAGAGCGCGATTGGTTCCCTTGAAGATGTAGCATTTGGCATGCAGAAACTGCGCATCTCCATCGGCGTTTTGCCGACACAGACATATCTGCACCTTGGCATTGTCCTGCTTCTTGCCCAAATAGTGAATAAGCAGTTCGACCACCCGCCGGTATTCTTCTTTGACCTCCAATTGGTGTATATCACGGCGGATGTAGTCGCCGGGGAAATGCCCCTTCTCTATCGGCGTTTTCAGTTGGTAGGCACGCACAACGGGGTCGGTGCCGATGAGCAGTTGCAAAACGGTGTCTTCGCGTTGGAGGAAAGCCGCCAGTTCGTCATAGACCAACGCCAACCCTGGCAAATCCCAATAACCGGTAGCGATCTTGAGTATGGAAAAATCCGGCTGGCAGAGATAGCCTTTCAACACATTGAGCATAGACAATGTGTCCGTGGAATTGTCAATGAGGGCGTTTTGTGCGGGTAACATACGTGCGTTCTATATGAATCAGGGTGCAAAGATAATGATTTTTAAGGAAACGGGCAAATGTTTTTTGAGGGAAGGGGTTAGGGGTTAGGGATATGGAAATAGGCTAACAGAGCCTTATAGTTGTCTTGGGCGGTGAGGCAGGTGTCGCGCAGGAAACCGTTTGCCTGTCCCCAATGCTGTATGCCGCGGTAGTAGAACAAGCGTAGGTCTTCCGTTATGATGAACGGCACACAGGCAGCATCGGCAGCAGCCAAGCACTGCCAAAACATCAACAAACGACCAATACGACCGTTGCCATCCTGGAACGGATGGATACGCTCGAACTGCACATGGAAATCCAAGATATTGTCAAACTCCGGCTTTTTAAGGGCATTATATTTTGCAAGCAAAGCCTTCATGTTTCTTCGTACATTCTCGGGCTGTACCGTTTCTTCTCCACCAACTTCGTTAGGCAGGCGTTTGTAGTCGCCTACTGCGAACCACGATTTGAGACAGTCGGAAGTATTGGTCTTGAGGAGCAGATGCAACTGCTTGATATGTGCCTCTGTTATTTTTTCGGTGGCATGGTCGATGATATAGTCGATGCAACGGAAATGGTTGACGGTTTCGATGATATCGTCAATGCGCGTATTCTCCGTTGTGATACCCAGCGTGTTTGTCTCAAAGATGTAGCGTGTTTGTTCCTTGGTGAGACGACTGCCCTCAATGTGGTTGGAACTATATGTGAGGTCAATCTGCGTGCGGTGATAGATACCGCCCTTAAGACGGCAGTTTTTCTCCTCCCGCAGGCGGGCAAGGAGGGGGGAGACTTTGATTTTGCCTTTGGCAGGAAGAGGAGCGTCAATCGGGATGTTCCACGTTTTGCCAGTAAGAAAAGCCCCTTCTATTTTGCCCGTAGCGCAGTAATTGCGGGCTGTGCGCTCGCTGATGCCATACTTTTCGGCGAACTGACTAACAGAGATGTATTCCATAAATATCGGCACGTTTGTTATCAAATACGCTGCAAAGATATTACTTTTTGCCGATATCGGCAATTTTTTTTAGGGAAGACCTCCCCCGACCCCTCCATAGGAGGGGAGAGGGATTAGGGATTAGGGATAGAGAAGGTGGAAGAGCATAGTGCGGACGGTGGAGAAGGGAGTGCGGCGGGAGCGGAGAAGGGGGAGGAGGGAAGAGGGGTTAGAGATTAGGGGATAGGGGTTAGAGGTTAGGGGATAGGGAGTAGAGACCTTAGACGTAGGGACATCGGGGAGGGGGATGGCGGCAAAGGCGGATTGGGAAAGGGGGCGATGGTGGCGGCAGGCGGCAGTGTGGGCTTGCCAGAGTGCCGTGAAATAGGTGCGGAGTGCGGGGACGGCAAGGAGCGTATCGACCGTATGCCACGTATCGCGGAAAGACAGGCGGGCACGCTGCTGGGAGGCAGTGGGGTGCTGCTGCGGATTGGGATTACAGAGGGCGACGCCGTAGGTCTTGCCCGTGGTCTTGTTCGCGCGGGTGTGGATACGGTCGGTGCGGGAGAGACGACCCGAGATAGAGGCGATATGGGATGAGGGTGTGATAGTTGCCATGATATTTACGATGTACGATTTGGCTCCATTAAAAGCCAGAGAAACATATAATTAACCGCGAATTAACCATTAATTTTCTCCGTTAAGGGACGTTTGGTTCTCCGTTAATGACCGTTAATTGGTCGTTAATTTTTCACATTGAGAACGATGTAAATTCTCCATTAAATGCCATATAAAGAACCATTAAAACATATAATTGCCGTGTAATTTGCCATTAATTTTCCCAGAGGATAGTCATAATTCGGGCGGGCGATGGTATCGCCCTGCTAAGAAACAATATAACAACGATACAAGAAACCATAATGGGATTATGATTCGGGGTTGGTATAGAGAGTGTGGAAGATGTAGCCGTAGAGGGTGGTGATGGGCGGTTTGCGGCGGGAATCATAGGTGGGGACCTCGTTGGAGGACAAGGGGCGTTTGGAGGCAGGGTTGTGGCGCTTGGTATAAGCCGCGAACTCCTGCTCCCACCATGCGCGGCGGGCAGGGTCCGCCATCTCGGCACGGACACGCTGCGCCGTGGCACCGAAGAGAGAGGAATTGGACTTCTGCCTGTCGGAGTGCGGGGCGGTGTTCGGGTGCTTGATGACATAGGCGTGCGTGCGCCCGTTGCGGGTGCGGAAGATGATTTTGTCATCGGACGAAGTGCGACCACTGAGGGCTGCCAAAGGGTCGCTCAAGAGTATCTTTGCCATTGCTTCAAAGTATTTAGAAAGTATTCATATCTATCGGTTATGTATCGGTTATGTATCGGTTATCCTATACGCAGGTTGCGGGAAAGACAGGGCAAAGGTACGACAAAAATTCGGGATATGCAAGACCTCCCCTGAAGACCTTCCCCCGCCCCCTCCTTCAAAGGAGGGGAGAAGCGGGCAATGGTATTGCCCTGCTAAGAAACAATATAGGGATTAGAGAATAGAGGGTAGAGGACAGGCGATAGTATTGCCCTGCTAAGAAACAATACGCTATAAATGACTATTTTGACGACGCGAGCCGCGTCGTCCTCCACCACAAAATGCACAATAGTGGCTGTCTAACAATTTAGACTGCCACTATTAAGGGGTAATTCCCCAATCTCTAATCTCTAACCTCTAACTTCTACCCCTCTAACCTCTAATCTCTACAAAGTGTCTTGTTTGAGTTGCTCGACGTAGCGGTCGATGCGGTGCATCTCGTCGGGGATTTGGATGTTCTGCGGGCAATGCTCCACACATTGGCGGCAACCAATACAATGGTTCGCCTGGCGCAACTTGGGTACGGAACGGTCGTAGCCCACAAGGAAAGCACGGCGGGCACGACGGTACTCGGGGTCTTGCGACCGCTGCGGAAGGTTGCCCTCGTTGATACAGCGGTTGTAGTGCGAGAAGACGGCGGGGATATTGATACCATACGGGCAGGGCATACAGTAATTGCACTCGTTGCAGGGTATGGTCTTGAGGTTGTAGATGTCGTCGGCGATCTGCATCAGGAAGGCGTCTTCGTCGGGCGTGACGGGACGCAGGGGAGAATAGGTGTGGAGGTTCTCGCGGAGATGCTCCATATAGGTCATTCCGCTCAGAACAGCCAGCACGCCCTCGGGCGTACCGGCAAAACGGAACGCCCACGAAGCCACCGACTGCTCGGGTTCGCGGCTCTTCATCTTGGCGACTATATAGTCGGGCACACGCGCCAGCCGTCCGCCGAGGAGCGGCTCCATAATAACCGCAGGGATACCGCGTTTGTGCAGTTCGCCATAGAGATACTCGGCATCGGTGTTGCGCGGGTTGATTTCGTTGGCGTAGTGCCAGTCGAGGTAGTTGAGTTCGATTTGCACAAAGTCCCAATGGTACTTGCCCTCGTCGTGCCAGCGCAAGGCAAGGTCGAAGACGCGGATATCGCCATGGTAGGAGAAACCGAGGTTGCGGATACGCCCTTTCCGCTTCTGCTCCACGAGCCAGTCGAGGATGCCATTGTCGATATAGCGTTGGTAGAACTCGTCCATCGGCTTCTGCCCGATGCCGATACCGTGGAGCAGGAGATAGTCCACATAGCCGGTCCTGAGTTCGCGGAGCGAGTTCTCGAACATCTCCTGCGAGGCGCGGCGGCTCCATGTGGTGGGGCTGAAGTTGGAGAGTTTGGTAGCGATGAAATAAGACGACCGCGGGTGGCGGCTGAGGGCGATACCCGTGGCACGCTCGGAACGCCCCTGGCAATAGGCGGGCGACGTATCGAAATAGTTCACGCCGTGCGCCATGGCATAGTCCACCTGACGATTGACCATCTCCTGGTCGATGGGCGCATCGCTGTTCTCGCGTCCGCTCGCCCCGCCCTCTACGGGGAGGCGCATCATACCGTAGCCGAGGAGCGAGACAAGGTCGCCCGTGTTGGGATTGGTGCGGTAGGTCATTTGGCTGCCGTCGGGTTCGCGGCTCTCGGCGGGTGTCTGCCCGTCGGTATTGCGACCGGTACAGGCACTGAGCAAGGCGGACGAAGCGAGTGCCCCGCCGCCTATGGTCTTGAGAAAATCTCGTCTGTTCATAGTCTTGCTGCTAAATGGTTCGGTGTACTTCGTTGCCCTCTACATAGATAGCACTGAACGGACGTGCGGGGCAGAGGTTCTCGCAGGCGCCGCAACCGATGCAACGCTCGGTATTGACGGACGGTACGGCGTGGGCATAGCCGTCGATATGCACCATAGTGATTGCCCCCGAGGGGCAGTGGCGGGCGCAGTTGCCGCACTCGACATCGTCGGTAAGCGGCACACAGTTCTTGCGCACCCATACGGCGTGCCCTATCTGCGTGGCGGACTTGTCCTCACGTGTGATGGGACGGATAGCCCCTGCGGGGCAGACCTCGCTGCAACGGGTGCACTCGGGACGGCAGTAGCCGCGCTCGTAGGACATCACGGGTTGCATCAGCGTAAGCATATCCTGCGAGGGACGCAGCACGTCATTCGGGCAGGCGGAGACGCATAGTTGGCAGGCGGTGCAGTGCTTTGCCATATTCTTTGCCGAGAGCGAGCCCGGCGGGGTGATAGGCGTGAGACGCTTGGGGGCGACCTTGTCCTCTATGACAGCCAGACCGCCGTCAATCTTTTTCTTCTCCTGCGCCAAAGCCGCAGCGGACGTGGCGATAGCCGCACCGACCAGGAAACTACGGCGGGAAGTATCGACCTGCTCCGCACTCTCTTTAGGCGTATCGGTTACCGGTTTGCGCAGAGGAGTATGCGTGTAGCGGAGTGCATTGCGGCGGCATTTGTCCAAACAGTTGCCGCACGCGACACAGCGCGAATAGTCGATGGTATGGTGCGTGGCATCAATACAAGCCGCTTTGCAACTGCGCTCGCAGAGGTGGCAGCCGTTGCATTTGTCGGTATCGATATGCACTTTGAACCACGAGAAACGCGCCAAGAAACTGAGCATCGTACCCACCGGGCAGATAGTGTTGCAGTAGGTGCGTCCGTTGCGCCATGCGAGGACAAACAGCACCACAAGGGTGGTCAGCGCGACGCCGAAAGTCGCCCAACTGCGCACCCAGACTTCTTTGTCATAGACGGCGTAACTGCCTACGCGCCCGGCGATATAGGCGATGCCGTTGTTCGCCCAGTCGTAGAGGGGCATTAGGAGGTTCTGCACCATACGTCCGTAGGCGCTGTACGGCGCCAGCAGTGCCACAAAAGAGCCCACGCCCGCTATCATCGCCACGATGAAGAGTGCCAGCACGGTATAGCGCAGCCACGACTTGGCGGGGGAATAGGAGAAGCGGTATTTCTTTTTCTTGCGCAGCCCGCTGAACCACGAGATGATGTCCAGGAAGATACCGAGCGGACAGATGACCGAGCAATAGACACGCCCGAAAACAAGCGTGAGCAGCACCAACGCCACCACCACGCCCACATTGAGCGAGAGCAGGGCGGGTAGGAACTGTATCTTGGCGAGCCAGCCGAACCAGCGGTGCAACGTGCCGGTATAGTCCAGGAACAGGGCGGTCAGCAACACAAAGACGATAGCGGCAAGGGCGATACGTATCTTGCGAAGCATAGCCTTAATTCTAAAATTAATGGTTCGATTATATGGTTTAATTACATATTTCAAAATTCACGTCTAATTATACGTTAATTAACGTCAGTTCAATGTAAGCAATTTGTCTTACTTTGCCGCCGCAGGCGAATAAGATTTATGGCAATTTATGGGTGTAAGAACAAAGATTTACTTAGATTTCTTGCCGCTTTGCGGCAAAGGAGTCTTTATCTCGAACTCACGTTAATTAACGTCTATTCTATATAATGTGGAAATGTGAAATTTTATGGTTAATTTGTGGTGATACGGCGCAGCCGTCCGTTCAAAGACAGCCCCCGATAATGCCGGTGGTCAATTTAATGGCTATTATGCTGTTATCTGTTTTTTAATAGTTGTTGTCAGTTGTTGACCACAAAAGTCTCTTTCTGTTATATCAAACTCACGTTAATTAGCGTTTACTCATTGATTCCACGAAGGCATTCACGACAGGCAGGCACTCGGCAGGGTCAGTAATGCCATGCAGACGTTGCTCGATAGGGCACTCGCCCGTGTGGTCGTGGTTGGGGATATAGTCAAGCACCTCGTGGTACTGCACATCAATACCCGCAGCGCGGAGCATATCGATAGCCTCTTGCGAAATAGCCTCGGTGGTAACATATTTCACCCCGCCGGCAATCATCAGAGCCGCAGCGCCTTTGCCGATAATCTTGTCCGCTACGGCAGCCCCTTGCAATGTGCGTGAGTTCTGCAAGTCGTACAGGTCGCGCACACCGTGTTGGGTATAGGTGGTCTGCTCGCCGCGGTTGCGCACCACCAGCGAGAGTTGGTTCTCTTTCAGGTAGTTGAGCATATCCTCGCCGTCGATGCTGACCAAGTGGTAATTGCGGGTGCCGAGACCAATCTCTGCCGCACGCTCAATGGTACGGATGCCGTGGCGCGAGTTGATACGCTCAATGAGAGCCGCAGCGTTGTCCTCTTCAGTGGACGGGTAATTAAACACAATATCCACACAGGCTTGGTCGAGTGCCACTGGGTCAAGCGAAGCAAGGATACCGACATTATTCATCTCGGGGTCGGCGGGGTGGTTGCTGCAGTCGCAATCCACAGAGAGGTTGTTCATTACGTCGATATAGACCGTGCGGACGCAGTCGGTACCGAGTTCGCGGTTCTTGGTTACATTGAAATACTGATGCACACCGTCGGCAGCCGCAGCCATTGACTCGAGGAACTCATCCTGTTTGGCTTTTGTCCAGAACTGCCCTTCGGGTTTGTCCAATTCGCCGGCGGTATGGATATACACTTTGCCGTTACTCGAGGCGAAGCCGATACTCTGGTTCTTCAGCACGCCGCCGAAACCGCCTGCGGTATGCCCTTTGAAATGGGCGAGGTTAATAAGGAAATCGTAGTTTTGGATATGCGAACCGACAAGGTCGTATTTGATGTGTGCGGTGTCGCGAACAGGGATTTTTATCTCGCCGTCGGCATCCAGAATATCGCACGGGGCGATGGCTGCCCAGCCGTGGTCAACCAGCACCTGCTTGTGGGTTTCGGTTTGGAAACGCGGTCCCTGGTATGCCACGTTGCACTCCACAATCGTGCCTTGCACTTTGTCCACCAACGGTTTGACCAACTGCGGGTTGAGGAAGTTATGCCCGCCCGGCTCGCCCGTGGAGACCTTTACTGCCACTTTGCCTTGCGGCTCCACCCCGAGGGCTTGGAAGATGCGCACAAGCGACTCCTGCGAAATCTCCTGCGTCATATAGACGGTTGCGGTGTCCTGCACGGGTGCTGCGGTCTGTGTCTGTGTCCGGTTGCTGTGGCACGCGCTCATCGTCGCCGCCGCCAAAAGGAAAAGAAATACTCGTTTCATACAAAATAGAATTATATAATGAGGTTGTTATATTACTTTCAGAAGTGTATATCCACTCCGCCGATGGCGGTGGTAAGGGGCATGGGGTAGCCGGCATTGATTTCGTAGCGTTGGGCAAGGAGGTTCTCGCCGCGCACCCAAAGGCTCACGTATTTGCAGACCTGCACCTGCCCGCGGAGGTTCCAAAGCACGAAATTCTGTTTCTGAACAGGCGAGGTGGAAGTGTACAAGCCATTGATATACTGCACACCCGTGGAGACAGACCAACGCTTGTCGCGGTAGAGCGCACCTACATAGAGTTTATGTTCGGGAGCGGCGACAACAGGCACTTTCATATAGAGGTAACTGTAGTTGGCATCCACCGACCACGTCCCGTTGATACGCCATACCACCTGCGCCTCGGCACCCGCATTGTCTATCTTGCCCGAGTTCTGATTGAGCATCCCTGCGCCGTTGGGATTGGGCAATGCGAGAATGATATTCTTGCCATCGATATAAAACGCATTGAGGGAGTAGGTCAGACGCCCGTCAAGCAGCCGCTCGGAAAGCGAAAGTTCGTAACTCCACAGATTCTCGGGACGCAGGTCGGGGTTCTGCGGCGGGAAGAGATACATCTCTTTGAGCGTCGGGTTGCGATAGCCCTTGTTGGCAGAGAGTTTGAGTTCGATAGAGTATGGCAGATGTACCGCCACGCCTGCCTGCGGCACCCAAGCCAATCCGGTAAGCGTATGATAATCCACACGCACACCCGCATTGAGCGTTACCCAAGACGTGATATGCTGACGAAAATCGAGATACCCAGCCACCTCATGTACAGTGCGGTTGATGAGCGTGTCGGCTTGTCCGTTGCGGTCGCCCTCGACAAACACATTGCGGGCACGACCACCGAAAGCGAAATAATCCAGTCCGACCGTCAAGCGGTTGCCGCGGAACATCCGGACACTCTGATAGGCAGAAACGCCCGCCATATAATCGTGAGAATCAAAACGATACGCCTTTGGTGCAGCCCCCGCGGCATAACCGTCGTTGATGTAGTGGTGTCCGAAATTATAGAAACCGCTGATACTGCCCGATGTACGGTTGTAGGTATTGCTTACCGAGAGGGAAGTCATACCGCGTGTGATATGCTGGTCGGCGTCCTCCAACGGCAGCGATACCGTTCCCGGTTGCGAGGCATTGAAGTGTGTAACATTGACATCGGCGTTGATATTCCACCGCGGGGAGATGTCGTAACCGAGTTTGGCATAACCGCCGTATTGCTCAAACTGCATATTCTCGCGGTGTCCGTCGGTGCGGTTGTACGAAGCACTGACCACTGAGGTTATTCCTTTCATATACAGGCGGTTGTTTACTTCAGTCTCCACCGTATTGTATGCACCATAGCCGGCATGTACCTGCGTTTGCACGCCCTCTTGCGGGCAGCGCGTAACGATATTGACGACACCTCCCATGGCATTGGAACCGTACAGGACAGACGCCGGTCCGCGCAGCACCTCCACACGTTCCGCCATCAGCGACTGATAGGAGTCAGCAATCGGGTGCCCCATCAAACCCATATACTGCGGGTGCCCGTCAATAAGCACCATCATCTGCCCTGTGCTGCCGCTCAGTCCGCGCAGAGAGATGGCACCCGATGCACCGCCCGACACGCCATAACCCATCACACCGCGCGCCGTGGCAAACAATCCCGGCACCTGCTCGGTAAGGATAGGCAGCAATGACGGTTGCTGCGTCTGTCCGATAGTTGTGCGGTCAATAACGGAGACGGTCTGCGAGAGATGGCGCACGTCGGTTTGGCTGCGCACGCCGGTAACCACCACTTCGGGGATAGAATCGGAGAGCGAGGTGGTAGGCATATCTGCGGCACACAAGGTAATTATTGTGCTGAGTGAAAGAAGAATGGATGATACTATTCTAATTTGCATACGTAACAACTCGGGGAATGTGGGACGGTGTTTATTGTAGCGCAGCAACCACGTCTTCCACCATCTGTTCCACGGTCAGGCGGTTGGCTTGCAGCAGGTCGGCTACGTGGTAGCGGTCTTCGAATTGCTTGCGCTCGCCGCGAACCAGCACACGCATGTCGCTGTCGCCGTAGTAGCGGGCAATCTTTTCGCCCCAGCCGCCGTCTATCTGTCCGTCCTCGAGGGCGATGACCAGCGTGTGGTCGGCTTTCAGGCTTTCGAGTGTCTCTGTATCCAAAGCGGTGATAAGGCGCGGGTTGATAAGCGTGGCGTCAATGTCCTCTGTAAGCAATGCCTTGCGCAGTTCCTCTCCGAGATGGAAGTACTCGCCCAGTCCGAGTATCGCCACTTGGCTGCCCTTGTGTGCCACATCGTATGCGGGCTTCGCCCAGTTAATCCCATTGTGCATTGCGCATTGTGCATTGTGCATTGTCAGAGGTACGCGGATAGCCACGGGGTGTTCGCGGTAGGCGATAGCCCAGTCCATCATAGCGAGGTACTCCTCTTTGCAGGTAGGTGCCAGGTAGATGAGGTTCGGGATATTCATCAGCAGCGGAATGTCGTAGAAACAGGTGTGCGTCACGTCGTTCATGCTCTCGATACCGCCCCAGAAGACGAGCATCAGCGCAGGGTTGTCGTTGATACACAGGTCTTGCTGCAACTGGTCATAGGTGCGCTGGATAAACGTGCTATAGACGCCCCACACGGGTTTCGCACCGCGTTTGGCAGCCCCCGAAGCCAGTGCCACCGCCGTCTCTTCGGCGATACCCACATCGACAAACTGCTTGCCCGCCCGTTCACGACGCGGCTTCGTAAACCCGAACACCGTCGGCGTGCCCGATGTGATGGCGAATAACTCGGGGTGCGACGGCATCAACTCAAGCAGATGTTCCGCCGTCAGCGTGGCATAGTCCTCGCCTGCGGGAGCAGCATACTTCGGCTTGCCGGTCTTGAGGTCGAATGGCATACCCCAGTGCCAGTTTTCTTTGTCCTGCTCGGCAAACGGCAGACCTTTGCCCTTCAACGTATTGATATGCACCACGATAGGGTGGTCGATGTCCTTCACCTGTTGGAATGCCTTGATGAGTGCGTCCACGTTATTGCCTTCGTCCACATAGAGGTAGTCCAGCCCCATAGCACGGAACAGGTTGCATGGTGCCTCGCCCTTCGTCTCGCGCAGCAACTGCAGGTTCTTGTACAACCCGCCGTGGTTCTCGGCAATCGACATCTGGTTGTCGTTGACGATGATGATAAAGTTCGTACCGAGTTCCGACCCTGCCACGTCCAAGCCCTCCAGTGCCTCGCCGCCGCTCAACGAACCGTCGCCGATGATGGCAATCACATTCTCCTTGCCGCCCTGCAAATCACGGGCTTTCACCAGTCCGCAAGCCAGACTGACGCTGGTCGAAGTGTGCCCAATTACAAAGTGGTCGTGTGCGCTCTCCGATGGCTCGCTGTAGCCCGACACGTCGTCGTAGTGGCGTGCGTCCATAAACGCCTCTTTGCGCCCCGTGAGTATCTTGTGCGGGTAACTCTGGTGCGACACGTCGAAGACAATCTTGTCTTCGGGCGAGTTGAACACGTAGTGCAGTGCCACCGTTGCCTCCACCATGCCGAGGTTCGGACCGATATGTCCGCCGTGTTCGCTCACTTTCTGCAGCAGGTAGTGCCGCGTCTCGTCTGCCAGTATGTGCAACTCCTTACTGTTGAGTTGCTTGATGTCCTGAGGACCGTTAATCTTTTCGAGTACCATAGTTGTAGTTAATTATGAATTAAAAGTGCTGCAAAAGTAGTGTATTTTTACGGATAGGGCAAGAGACCTATATATAAATTAGGTAATCAAGGTAGGTATTTCCGTAATCAGGGTTATGGGTGGGCACTACCGAGGCTGATTGTACCAATCTTCCAAGTGGGAATTGAAGGTGCGGCGGTCACACTCTTGCGCCCATGTGCGGACAGGCTCTGTCATAACCTGAAAGTGCATGTGCACGGTGCGACGAAGGCGAAAGTTCTTGGGGTGTAGTTTGCTCCAATGGCTTTTCTCTAATCCTCGTGTATGAACCATGACAACCTCTACATTATCAGGCAGTTGCCTGCACACCTCGTAGGCTAAACGGCGATTGCCTATTACCTCTTTGTCCACTAACTTGACGTGCCCTGAAGGGTAGAATACAATCTCTTTGCCGTCAGCCAAAGCATCTAAGGCTATTTGTGTGAGTTGATGTGCCTGTTCAGCACTATGCAGGCGGTCATGCGTCTTCTCAAGGTCAGGTACAGAGACTGCGTCAGCCATACTTAATACTTTGCGGAACAACGGATTACGGAAGAAACGCTCGTCCGACATCGGGCGCAAAGGCACATCCCAACACTCGGAAAACAGAATGAGCGGATCGATGAATGCAGGGTGGTTGGGGAGTACAAGATGTACATTGCCATCGTGCATACACTCCATACCCGTGGTGTGCACATCGTAGTGGAGATGCAGAATGAAACGGGCAAATCGGGCAAAAATAAAACGGTTCATAAGTCTGCTGTTTGATGATAATCTTTGATTTAGTTGTGCGCCCAGCCGAGGGCGAAGACACCTGCGCGGCAACCGCGAATAGGGGT
>ERZ808245.408-NODE-408-length-22407-cov-8.373703_pt1 | contig 22407 bp, 23 predicted proteins | sample MGYA00521243_ERZ808245 | MGnify/ENA primary metagenome ERZ808245 (study PRJEB31516, sample SAMN03275576) | gut metagenome | biome: mammalia-associated habitat; material: feces | host: Papio cynocephalus | place: Kenya | collected 2012-07-07 ... | reverse complement strand
GCCGGTCAAGGATTTGCAGTCCCATGCCTTACCGCTTGGCTACGGAAGCAGCGAACGGATTATATCACTCCATAAACCCACAAGCAATTATTTCATAGTCCTTTGAAAGAAAAAAGGTGGCCTAGCCACCTCTAATTCGCCTTTCTTTCTTTTAAACGATTCTTGCGAAGTCTTTTACTCGTAAGGCGGATTCCTAAATAGGCGCCCAATAGGCTAAGCGCAAGCGCACATTCGATAACAAGAACGATAATGACCCACGTCGGAACGCTTCCACTTTTCACGCTTTCCCACATTTTTAAGACATAGGAATTGTTCTCTCCATAATCTTCCATGATGCAAAGTTTGGAGAGTTCTTCTTTGGGCGGATATTGGGCGTAGAAAGCGCGTCCCACAGTAACCGTTTTATTTTCCCCAGAAAGCGACTTCCCCGTCACTTCTTCATAAGAATCACTATAGAAGATTGCGGAATTCTCATCGTAGTCTTCGCTAAGAGAGCCATTAAAGAAATAAGTTAAGTCGACTCTTGTCCATCCTTCTTCATCCGCGACTATTTCCCAGGAAGAAGTTTCTCCATTGATTATCGCCTCTGCATACGTGCTTCCGTTCATGTTTGCTTCGCCAAAGTTCACAATGTGGGTTTCTCCGTCGATTTCGATTTCCTTTTCGCCCGTCCCATCACAATAAACCTTTTCTTCATTTTCATCGTAATAGTAATCGTCTGCGGTCTCATCATAAGCGTAAATGGAATAGGCGCGCGGATCATACCACTGACGAACAAGTTCTAAAATATCGTCACCAGCGATAAACGGCGTGTAGCCAATGTAATCCATGTTTTCAGCAGCAATCGCGGGATCAGAAATGAAGTCGATGAATTTTTGGGCGTATTCTTGGTTTTTGCAAGTCGTCGGCAGAACCCAACCATCAAACCAGATGTTGCCACCCGTTTCTGGAATAGAATAATAAAGGGAGTTCCCTAACGTCTCGGCCGTATCGATGGAATAAACCGCGTCTCCGCTCCAAGCGATGCCAATCCCAGATAGTTTGCCATCTAAGATATCACTTTTCCCGCTATCGACTTCAAGCCCATAGGAATTCGCGCGCAATGAAACAAGGTCTTTTTCGATCGTTGAAATAATGGATGAAGCCGTTTCTTCTCCACTCATTCCGAGCTTTTTTTCTAGCGAATTGAATTCGTCAACATGAGAAATATTGTTGAAGATAATTGAAAGGCTATCGTTATAGGATTCGTCGTCGATTTCCCCAGCTTCCCATTCTGCTTTGAGTTTGCGAAACAAAGAATCATAGCTCTTCATAAGACCGACAGAATAGGTATCACGCATGGAATCTTTGATTTGGAAAGTTCCCTGGTAATTCTTATCCCAAAGAACATTCCAATCGCTCATCTGCACTTTGACATCATTTGGCGTAAGAAGCGCATTTCCGTTTTCATCGGTTTCTTCCAAAAAAGTATGGAAATTGGGGTTATAGATGATACCAAGCGTCCCCCACATATAACCACGCGCATATTCATCTAATGTGCCGATTTTACCCGTATCGCCAAGTGGGGCTTTGATCGTTTTAAAGACGTCCTGAAGATAAGTAGAGGCATAAAGAGCATAATTATCCTCCCAGCCTTCATTCCTTGAGCCATAAAGAGCTTCTCTATCTTCGCCACTAGCAAAAGGAATCGTCATCCCTTTGCTCATCATCTTTTGAATCATGTAGTCGCTAGGACAAACAAGATCGTAGCTTCGCGAGCCTGTCTCAATCTGTGAAAGCATGATTTCATTCGTGTCGAAGGTATCGTAAGTGACAGTGAGTTTGACTCCGTCGGTTTCTTCCACATAATCAATGAATTCTTGGATCACGTTCTCGCCAATATAATCGTTGGAGTTATAAATTTTCAAATTGAGATTTGGTTCAGCAGCGCGCTCGATATGGCGAGTAAGATCGTTCGGGAGCGCGTTTTTGGACGTACTCACGCCACAAAACAAAGAACACAAAGAGAGAATTAAGTATGCTGATTTCATAATTTTGCCCTCCTTTCGGCGTGCTTGTCGACGTTCTTTCCTTTCCGCGATTGATAAACGCTATAGGCGATCACTACCAATAAAACAATCAGGAAGATGATGGTGCATAAAGCACGCATTTTCGCTGGCAAAGGTTTCTTTTTGATGATGGATTCAACATAAGTAGAAATCGTTTCGATTTTCCCTTGCCCGCTTAGTAAGCCAGGACCTGTCGTAAATGCGGTGACAATGAAGTCGTCCAAAGAAAGCGTAATCGAAAGCAAAAACCCGCTCCATACACCTGGCATAATCTCAGGTAATACCGCTTTTAATAGTGCTTGGTGCGGCGTACATCCACAGTCAAGAGCCGCTTCGTATAAGGCCGGATCCATTTGAAGAAGCTTCGGTTTGACCGAGAGATAGACAAATGGAGTGGTCAAAACAAGGTGACCAATAAGAAGCGTCCAGAAGGAGAACTGCATGTCTTTGAAGATATAAGTTCCCACGAAGACGAACATGATGGTGAGAGAAAGAGCGATGACGATTTCTGGATTCACCACAGGAATCTGAGTAGTGAATTCAATGCCACGCTTGATTTTCTTTTTGCACTCGAATGTGCCAATCGCGCCAATGGTTCCTAAAAAAGTCGCTGTGACGGCACTAATAAGAGCAATAATCAAGGTGTTGCCAATCGCAATTTGCACCTTTTTATCGACGAATAAGTCGCGATAAAGATGGAAGGTAAAGCCATTCCACGTACCGAGTTTTGGAGAATCGGTGAAGGAAAAGATGACAAGAACGATAATCGGCGCGTACATAAGGAGCAACAAAGCCCATACGTAAGTTAAACCACCGATTTTTTGAAGGCGGTCTTTGGTTTCTTTCTTTACCATAAATTGCCTCCTCTCGCTTCAGCTGCATCGCTTCCGGAAAAGCGATGTGTGAGAAGCATGCTGATACCAATGAGGAAGAGCATGACAAGCGCCATGAAACTCCCTTCATTCCACTGTGAATTGGTAAAATTGAGATAAATGGAATTGCCGAATAGGGTAATCTTTCCTTCGCTTAATGTGTCGCTGATGACATAAGAGCTCATAACAGGCATGAATACCATTTCTGAAGCGCTCACGATACCAGGAAGAGATTGTGGAAGGACGCTTTTAAGAAAACATTGAATGGGATTGGCACCCAAATCCGCCGCTGCTTCCACTTGCGATTTGTCGAGCTTAAGCATTGTCGTATAAAGCGGAAGGATTGTGAAAGGCAAATAATTGTAAGTCATGCCGATCAACGTCGCCTCCCAAGGATGGTCGCCACCTGCTAAGCCAATCCAAAGCAAAAGGTCACGCGTTGCGCCGGTACGAATCACAAAGTTGATCCACATCGGCATAATGAATAGAAGAACGAGGACTGCGTTTTTGTTGTATTTGCGATTTGCTAGAAAATAAGCAGCCGGGTAGCCGAGAAGCAAGCAAATGAGTGTCGTTTGTAATCCGACAAATAGTGACATAAGAAGCACGCTCCACTTGCTTGCGCTTACGAAGAAGCTCTTCATCGCTTCAAACGAAAAATTCCCATTTGTGTCAGTAAACGCATACCAGATGATGAGCAATAACGGGATAATGACGAACAAAGCCAAGAAAAGAGCGTAGGGAATGGCTAAGTTCTTCCTTTTTAAGGCAAAGAAGGAGGCAAGACGCCCTTTCTTCTCTTCTTTAGTCGTTGACTTCATAATTGGAAATATCTTTTTTGAGTTTCACGCGGAAGCTCTTTTTGGCAATGTCGACGCTCACGACATCGTCAAGGTTCCATTCGTATGGGGAATTGGCGATATAATCCTCTTCCTCTTCCGTGCGGATGATGTATTGATAGTGATCGCCTTTATAAACGCTGGAAATGATTTTTCCTTGTGCCTTACCAGTAGACAAATCATCGCTCAAATTAATCGCTTCGAAATCGCAAGAAAGAACAATCTCGGCGTCTGTTAAATCGTATTTTTTCTTCGTTTTCGGGTCGAATAAGAAGCCATCTTCGTTCATGACGCTTCCTTTGAGGATTTGCGTCAAATCCGCTTCGAAAGCATCACTTCCGATATAAACGTGGCCATCTTTATCGATAAAGGACTCGCCCCATACGTTTTGCGTTACGTCTTTATGCATGACTTGAAGGTTCTCAGGGTCGACGGAAATAAAGACTTTCGTCCCAACTTTCCGCGCTTTATGATCGCGACAAGTCATTTCTGCTTTTCCGATTTCAATAACATAGCTATAATCTTCGCCTTTGAAAACAGCGCTCGTAATCACACCCGCAATATTGCCTTTTTCTGTTTCACTTAGAAGCACATCTTCTGGGCGAATGACAACGTCGACTTTCTCGTTAAGTGAGAAATTATCGACGCAATCCCATTTCGCGCCGAGGAAATGAACTTTCTTTTCCCCAACCATCGTTCCGTTATAGATATTGCTTTCGCCAATGAAATCCGCGACATAGGCGTTGACAGGTTCATTGTAGATGTCTTCTGGCGCACCAACTTGCTGAATTTCACCATCGCTCATGACGACAATGGTATCGCTCATGGTCAATGCTTCTTCTTGGTCATGGGTGACGTAAATAAAGGTAATGCCAAGTTTTTTATGCATTTCCTTTAATTCGATTTGCATGTCTTTGCGCATTTTGTGGTCCAATGCGCTTAAAGGCTCATCGAGTAACAGGACTTCTGGCTCCAAAACAATGGCGCGCGCAATGGCGACACGCTGTTGCTGGCCGCCAGATAGAGTATTGATGTTACGATCCTCCATCTCGCTCAAATCGACAATTTCAAGCGCCTTTGCAACTTTTTCGTCAATTTCTTTCGCACTTAAATGTCTAAGTTTCGTGACCTCTTCCCCTTTTCGGTTTTTGACCTTCACAGGCACTTTTTTAATCTTCAAACCGAAAGCGACGTTGTCATAGACGTCCAAATATGGGAATAAAGCGTAATGCTGGAACACCGTGTTGATCGGACGCTTATAAGGTGGAAGCGTCGTGATATCCTTCCCGTTTAATAGAATTTTCCCCTTCGTCGGAATGTCGAAACCAGCGATCATTCGGAGCGTTGTGGATTTTCCACACCCGGATGGGCCGAGGAGTGTTACGAATTCTCCCTTTTTGATGTCCAAATTAAAATCTTCAACGGCCACAAAACTGCCGCCGTCGAACTCTTTACGGACATGCTGTAACGAAATGATGGTATTAGCGTCCATCGTATTGCCTCCCTTTCTCTAAAGAAACAACCAACAAATGCCAAGCTCACCCTCTCAAAACGAGCAGGATTATTTGACGGCGAAAAATATGGAACAAAGACGCAATAAAATCAACAACTTTTTTTGATTTTTATTGACGATTTTTTTGACGCGAAAAACCGCAGAACCGAAAAGTGGGCTTTTATTCGGCCCTTTCTTATCAAAAATGACTTTTCCTTCTCTCAAAACTCGTGAATTTTTTTGGGAGAAAACGAAAGAGTTTTTTCGCGTTTTGTCTCTTACCATTTTTCCATGACTATTTTTGAGGCTCAATCGAAGCGGTTTCGAACGCCTTGCTTGACCATTAAACAAGGATGATTAAACTATCTTTATGCACACGAAAAAATTATTTTTGATCCCCTTACTCTTAGCGCCTATTTGCTTGTGCTCCTGCGTAGAGCAAAAGAAGGAAACGGGGATTGTTACGCTCCCCTATGGGCAATTGTATGATTCTTCAAAAAGAGGAAGCGCTCTTTTTAAGAAAACATCTTATAGTGACCTATCTTCTTTCATAGAGAATAAAGAGAGTTTCTTCGTGATCGTTCGCGGAACAAGCGAAGATTGCATCTGTTGGTCTACCATTGCTAGCAATTTGGGAAAATATGTAAAGCATTCAAACCTTTTGGTTCATTATCTTGCCCTCGCTGAATTTGATGGGAAAAATTATTTTGGACTGGACTTAGCAAAAAATTATCAAACAATCGCTATATTCGAAAACGGGTCTTTGAAGTATCAGACAAAATTTGATGACGAAAGCGAGCTTGGGAGCAAATACGATTCTCTTGCTATTTATTTGTCAGAACACCTACAAGTCGGCAATGTCCTTTACGTATCAAAATCACAATTAGATGCCCTATATGAAGGTGATAAAGCTTTTGTCGTCGGTTTTTCTAGAAGCACTTGCAGCGATTGCTCCTATGTAAGCCGCCACCATTTAAAAGAATTGTCGTTATCAGGAAATTACGAGACCAGTTACCTATTCGATTGCGACGTTGAAGGAGTTCGCCTTTTTCATGGCGCAACACCGAATCACGAAGGAAACGAAGAAGCAAAAATTGCCTATCAAAATTGGATTTCTTTTAAAAACGAATATGGCTTATCGCTAGAAGGCAATGAGGAATTCGGTTACAAGGAAGGCTATGTTCCCACATGGACTTATAATCTCCCAAAACTCGGCAAAAGCGAGGCGATACGCGATATGGCTATATGGGGGAACGACTCCATCGTAAAAAAAGATGGAAAGTACATGATCAGCGAATCCTACTATGATGGAAATAGAGGCAACGCTTTTCTTTCGGACGAAGAAGTCCTTAAAAAAGCAAACGTTAAAAAGACGAATCTAATTGGCTTAGAACTTAATGAAAACGAAGTCATTTCTTATGCTGATGGAACGATGTTTGCTTGGAATCATGAAACAAGTTCTCTATATGAAGATCCATTATTAACCGCTTTCTTTGACACTTATCTAAGAAAATCTATTTAGTAATAAAAACAGGCGATAATATCTATCGCATGAAGTTATCAAATGATGCTGGTAAAAAGGGATGTAGTTTTTTATTTGTCGTTTTCTTCTTCCGAAAGCGGAACAAGAAGCGAGAAATCGGCGCCGCAAATAGGGCAAGGTTCGCCTTCTTCGACTTCTACAATTTGTCCACAAACTGTGCAGCGGTACTTTTTAGCCATCGCTATTACCCTCCTTTCCCTTAATTATACGAGATAATAGAGTAATCGGAAAGTCGGAGATAGAATGCAAATTTAGTCCGCTAAAGTGCCCATTGGATCCCAAGGATTGAGATGGGTTGGCTCTTTTGCTAGAACTTCTTTTTCTGACTCGCTTAAATACTTTTTAAGAACCACCGCTTGATAGACGAATCGGTCAAACCAAGTATTGCTCATGACGTAATACCCTTTTAAGCCATTGTCTTCACCCCAGCTATTTTCGATTTTGTAGCGATTTGCCTTCCCGTTTTCATCAAGGTTCACACCCACAATCACCATGGCGTGATTCATTGCGCTATTCCAATAATCGAGCATGTCTCCTTTCTCGAATTCAAGCGAAAAACCGAGCTCACTTTCATAATCGAGCGCTTTATCGTCCCAGGCAATCCCCTGACGATCGCGATAAAAGGAGACATCGCTTCCAAACCAAACAGGTTTGTTGTCCTTTAATTGAGTGATGATAAGTTCTTTCATTCTTTCCATCGGCAAATTCAAATGCGTCACGCGTTTTCCTTCGACGACATTCCCCAAATAGTCAATTGTGAAAGTTTTCCCATACGGTTTATCTTTCGTTGGAGAATTGATGATAGACTGATATTCATCAATTTCTTCCCCGACATATTTTTCAAAGAAAGAAAGCGGGGTAAACTTGCCTTCATTATGATATTTTCCATTCGTATCAACGTATTCGAAAACGAATTCTTTCGGCGGCACGCCAAAAGCGTTCAAAAACATTTTATAAATCTGCGAAATCGCTTTTTCTTTTTCTTGGCGAATCTCATTTGTTCTACCCACTAGATATAACTGATGCGCATCGCTAGCGAAATGACGAATGCGCGCATTTAGCGCCATATCGAGTTCACGCGTATTGTTCGACTGAAAAGTCTCGGGAAACGCGCTTTGAGGAAGAAGCCCATATTTTTTCACGAGATTGACAAACATATCCCATTGTCCACCATCACTCACTGGTTCGTGAAGAATATGAGCCAAAACGCGATCGTCGTGTTCTCTATCAACCAAGGAAATCACTGATTCTAGAGCAAAGTTTGCTTTTTCGATCTTGTCATAAAGAGAAATATAGTTTTGACTCAATTCGAATTTGCTCATATTGAGCTTTTTATTGACAATTTCGCGTAAGACATTAAGCCCCGCAAAAATCCAGCAGCGACCACTCGCTTTTTGGTTAGCCGCGGGCATCGTTTTAACTTCGATAGAGAACGATGGGTTCTCTCCTAGTAAAGAAGAAGAATCATAAATCACTTCGCTTAATGGATTTCGCGAAAGCGCGTGTCGGATGACCTTATTTTTGGGATCTTTTTCATACTCCTCAAGAATAGTTGTCGCGGCTTCCTGATTTAACGCCCCTTCTTTCATTTGTTTTTCCATAAAAACACTCCTCAATTCGGAATGTATTTTATGCCGATTCATTTCCGAATGAAAGCATCGCAAGTATGGAGAAAATATTTCAGTTAGTTTTTGCTAACAATCACGCATACTTATAGCGTACACGCGCGAAGAAGAGTACAATGCGTTCGAAAGTGAGGATGAAAAATGACGGAATCCCTCAAACGTTTCCTCCGCTACGTAAAAGTGGATACGCAAAGTAATGACACAAGTTCGTCTACACCAAGTGCAAACAAAGAATTAATTCTCTCTCGGCTTCTTCTCCAAGAATTAAAAGAAATGGGAATCGATGGAGAAATCGACGAATACGGAAGATTATACGCCCATGTCGATGGCGAGAAAGGTCTTGACCGAATCGGTCTCAACTCCCATATCGACACCGCTTTAGAATGCTCTGGCAAAGATGTAAAGCCGCAAATTATCACGAATTACGATGGAGGCGTCATTCAATTAAATGGCTCCTATTCGATGTCCCCAAAAGAATTCCCTTCTTTGGCAAATCATATCGGAGATGAACTCGTCGTCACAAGTGGTGATACGCTTCTAGGGGGCGACGACAAAGCAGGCATTGCCATTATCATGAGCGCCTTGTCCTATTTCGTGTCGCATAAGGAAATCAAACATCATCCAATTTCGATTTTATTCACTCCTGATGAAGAGATTGGACGTGGACCTGAGCATTTTTCAAAAGAAAAATTTGGCGCGGATTATGCCTATACAATTGATGGGGATTATGTCGACCAAATCGATATCGAGACGTTCAACGCCTCTCACGCAGACATTACCATACATGGTGTCTCGATTCATCCAGGTGAAGCAAAAGGCAAGATGGTTAATGCCGCTCGCCTCATGGGTGAGTTCGACTCCCTTCTTTCTTTAACCGAACGACCTGAGCTTACGGATGGGCATGAAGGATTCAATCATCTCGTTTCCGCTTCTGGGACAGTCGATGAAGCCAAAATGCATTACATCATCCGTAATCATGATAAGAAAAAGTTAGAAGAGCAAAAAGAGGAGTTTAGCGAAGCAAAAAACACGCTTTTAGCAAAGTATCGCGGTATTTCTATCGACCTTGTCATCGAAGACGATTACCGCAATATGTATGAAGTGCTAGAAAAAGACGACCGCGCCGTAAAACACGCAGAGGAGGTTTATCGCTCCTTGGGAATTCAGCCGAAGCATAAACCAATTCGTGGCGGAACCGATGGTGCTTCTTTCTCATTTATGGGCTGCCCCACCCCGAATTTAGGCACTGGATCTTATAATCATCATGGACGGTTTGAATACCTTTCCGTGCGCGATTTCGAAAAGATGATTGAAATCGTCATCGCATTACTAAAAGCGTAAACAAAAAACCGGCACTGTTGCCGGTCAATTCTCGATTGGCTGGGGTGACTGGGATCGGACCAGTGCATCTCGGATTCAGAGTCCGATGCCTTACCACTTGGCTACACCCCAATTAGGCAAGGATTATTCTACACATATTCGTCACTGACGCAAGGAAAAGAAGGAAAACATATGGCAATACTCATCGCATTGGGCGGCGGAAGCGGCTCGGGAAAAACATCCATCGCACGCGCACTTGTGGAAACAATCGGAAAAGATGCAAGCCGGTTTTCTTTCGATAATTATTATCGCGATCAATCTCATTTAAGCGTCGAAGAAAGAAGCAAGGTCAACTACGATTCTCCTTTCACATTGGATACGACCTTATTCATCGAACATTTGAAGCGCATTAAAGAGGATAGAGTCGTTGAAGTTCCTCAATATGATTTCGTCACCCACACGCGTTTACCTTCTTCTATCCCCTATCATCCAACAAAATACGTGATTATCGATGGAATTCTCACCCTGTATTTAGATGAGGCTGAAGACTTGTTTGATTATAAAATCTTTGTTAAAGCGGATAGCGATATTCGTCTTGCGCGAAGAATCCGTCGCGATACCTTAGAAAGAGGCAGAACGGCCGATTCTGTGATTTCTCAGTATCTCGCTACGGTAAGACCGATGCATTTAAAATACGTGGAACCATCCCGCTTTGTCGCGGATTTTGTTTTCGATAACAACAAAGAAACGGGCATTGATCAAGAAACGCTTGATGTCGTAAAGGCAAAGATTCTTCGCCTTGGTAAAACGAATGAGAATTGACGCACACGCGCATATTGCTTCTTGGCCGACGGAAAACGAATGCGTTCAAAACCTCCTTTCATCAATGAAAAAATATCGCATTGATTACGCTTTGGTTAGTGATTGCGATTGTAGTGAATTTTGGGATAATGGGAAGCGCAACAAAAAGGCGCTTAGCGCAATTGGCGGTGCAAAAAGAGTGCTTCGTCTCGTAAAGCAGTATCCAAATAAAATTGGCTGTGCAGTGTGGGTCAACCCCCATTTTGAAAAAGTGGACGACGCGCTTTATTCGTTTATCGATGAGAATCGTAATTCCGTCTACGCCTTAAAAGTCCATCCTTATGAATCAAGGATTAAAATCAGTGATAAACGCTTGCTTCCTTATCTAAAACTCGCGCGTCATTTCTCATTGCCTCTTATTTTCCATACCGCAAGTGATCCCTATAGCGATATCCGTATGCTTTTTGCTTTAGCCTTAAAGAATCCTGACCTATCTTTTGTCGCAGCTCATCTCCAACTTTGTTCCGATAATATCGAAGCGATTTCTTTGCTTCAAAAAGCAAATAACCTCTATGCCGATACGGCATGGGTCCCACTTAAAAATGCGAAGAAAGTGCTCTTGAATGTTGGCGAAGACCGCATTATGTTTGGCACAGATAACCCTGTGGATGGGTTGGATACATTGGCCAATCCCCTTTACGAAAAATATTTCCGCAATAGCGTGAAGCTCCCTAGCCATTATTATCATAACCTCATGGCAAATAACGCGATTTCTCTCTTTCATTTGCCCATCGCCAAAAAGAATTAAGCGCCATCAATGTGGTCTTTATAGCGATAGTTACCACTATCGTCACGTGACTCTGGCTCGCTTTGCCTTTCATGAAGCATATCGATGTCTTCCCCGGTTAAGGAAGAGCGTCGATACGGGCGATACTTTTTCTTTTCCATAATCATATCTCTTTCATTTCCGTTTTTTATCTTAGCAAATCGGAATAAACAAAAACAAATATCCGAGTAAGAGAGAAGATAGAGAAGTAATGGCACTCACAATGATTGCATCTTTTCTTCCCTCTTTCTTTTTCCACAAATATAAAGGCCCTAGGCCAGCATTTACGGATAAGCCAGTAAGCAACGCACCAAAAGGAAGAATGCCAGACAAATAACTCTCGCTTAATACAACGCTTGAAGCACAGCTTGGGATTAAACCGACAAGAAACGCAAAAAGAGGAGATAAATAATACTGGCTCGAGAGAAAGGAGGATATAGATGCCTCTCCCCCGAGCGCGAAAACAAGAGCGTTGAAAAGGAAGGAGAATAAAAAGCAATACAAGAAGATTTTGAATGAATGAAACAAAGGATGCAAAAGATGGCCGTGAAGCGAAGACTCTTCTTCCACTTCATGTCCGCAACACCCCCGATGATCGTGGTTTTCATTCTCTGAGCAAATAGAAAGATGATGTTCGACCTCTTCAACTCTCTTTCGAGCCAACAAATCGACTGAAAAACCAATGATAAACGCAAAAGCCATTTTGATAGATAGAACAACGAATCCAATGTACCAGCGGTGTGAAAAATCGCTGAAAAGAATCGGCAAAGCCTCATCACTTGTCGCTAGATAGATTGCGATTAATGTCCCCATGCTGATATGACCATCTAAGAACAAATCGCTCCCCACAACGGAAATCCCACATTGTGGTAGACTACCAGCCAACGCTCCAAATAGAGGTCCCAATTTCTTCCTTTTTTCTAAAAATTTCGCAATCTTTCCTTCAAAAAAAGAAAAAATTACATAAAAGCAGAAAGCAAGGGCAAGTACTTTGAGAGAATCCAATAAAGCATCAATAAACGCATCAAGCATAACTCTTTCACTATACTCCTTTTGTCAAGCCTTATCCGTGCAAGCGAGTTCAAGTTTTGCTATATTAATCCTCGAGGAAAAAATATGAGCGAACAAAATTGCAAAAACGGCACTTGCGAAGGATGCCAAGATGAAAACTGCCCTTCCCATCAGCCGATTGAAAAATTAAAACCGAACCCCAAAACAAAAATCGGTCATACGATCGCAGTTATTTCAGGAAAAGGTGGCGTTGGAAAAAGTCTCGTCACTTCTCTTTTGGCAAAAGAATTGGCCAAAAAAGGACATTCCGTTGCGATTATGGATGCCGATATCACCGGTCCTTCCATTCCTAAGGCATTTGGCATTGCCAATAAAGCCATAGGTGATGAAACAGGCATTTTCGCTTTAAAAAGCCATAGTGGTATCAACATCATGTCCGTCAACTGCTTATTAGAAGACGAAACCGATCCTATTGTTTGGCGCGGTCCGATGATTTCTAATCTTGTCACGCAACTCTATTCGAATGTGATTTATGGCGATGTTGATTATTTGCTCATCGATATGCCGCCAGGAACGGGCGATGTCCCTCTTACCGTTTTTCAGCAAATACCAGTCGATGGCGCCTTCGTCGTCACTAGCCCCCAAGAATTGGTTTCGCTTGTCGTTGAAAAATCGGTCAAGATGGGTCAAGCAATGAACGTACCTCTTCTTGGCATCATCACGAATATGGCTTATGTTACTTGCCCGCACTGCAAGGAAAAAATCTATTTATATGGCAAGCCAAAGACCGAGGAAATCGCAAAAGAGTACGGATTGAGGAATCTTGATGAAATCGCAATCGATCCCCTCTTGGCATCCAAAATCGATCGTGGTGACATCGAAAGTTATGAGCCAGCATTGCTAGAAAAGGCTACTGCTTTATTAGAAGGGCTTGAAAAATAATAGAGAAAAATCGCTCTCACTTGGGCGATTTTTTTATCGATAGATTTTTGTCTTTAGCATAGGCGAATCCATATCTATGACACATCGTTTTATACCAAAGACGGTTCAATCGAGGAACGCGACCATGCAACGCCATTTGTTCGAAGCCATGCTTCATTTCAATGACTTTTTTGTAATCGGAAGCCATTTCATTCCTTTTCTTTTCCGCTTTGAAGATAGAATGCGAGCCACTACCAAGAGCGAAAAGAGAAGGCAAAAGGAATAAAAGAGCAAGAGCGCTTACGCCAATCGCGGAAAAAAGAAGAACCAGTTTTGTGAGAAGCAGTCCCTGGTTTTCTTCTGCAATCGTTCCAACGGATGCAAGAAAAATAAAATACGCAAGCCAAATAACGAAAGCGAATGAAGTGAAAATCATCCCGGTAACGAAAATGCCGCTTCCCCGTTTTTTCTCTTCTCTCAAAGAGGAGTAATCAGCGCTGATGCCTTGCTCATAAATACGATTTTCAAGCTTTACAAGATTGACCCAGTTGTTTTCGACAATCAGGGATTCCCTATTAACTGATTTCACAGACCGCTCAAAAACAATTTTGGTGTAACTTGTGACATGGGTCTCCGTCTTCTCTTTATCTCTTTGCGTTGGCTTTTTCCCATGTACGAATTCATCGAAGGTAAGTCCGTTGAGTTCATTGGTCACAAAGGTTCTTTTCTCGTGTGGATTAAAGGAGAAATGGTCAATATCGCTTCGCGAAAAAACATCTTGAATTGAATGGAGATTCCAGCCTAGGCGCGGTGCAAAAGTCAAAGCATCTTGCACTTCGCTTTTGCTATAAATATCAAGCGCTAAATATTCTTTATTCTCCATAGACTAGCTTATTTTACTATTCTTTTGACTCACTCGCTTCATTTTCTTGAAGAAACTCTCGATAAGCACACATAATTCGTTTACGAGTGACAATTCCGATAAAGACGCCAAGATCATCCAAAATCGGTACAAAATTCTGCTGAACTGCAAGAGAATACAAGTCATCCATTTCTGCGTTAACGGAAGAAGGAAGGATGTCGCGAGAAGGTGATACCTCGCTTAATGGCTTTTGCTGTAACTCCCGAAGCGAGAACCCTCTATCCTTTAAATACCAAAGAAAATCACCTTCGCTTAAAGAATAAAGATAGCGTCCAGTCGCTCTTTCAATGACAGGGATGGTGCCATAACGATGGAACTCCATTTTCTCTAACGCTTGGCGAATGGTGAAGTCCTGGTAGAGGAATTGAACGTCTTTTTTTGGTGTCAAAAAGCTTAATGCAATCATGTTTATATTTTACTATTAATCAAGAAATGATAAAGAGTTCTATAGTCATAAATTTTACGAATAAAATGACAAAAAGAATTCACCAAAGAGCCAAATAGTGATGAAATTCATTAAATTCCCATTGCAACCCAAAAAAATGTTGTCATGATGAATATGCCCAGATGAAAGGAGGATTCACCTATGGCAAGAAGAACATTAAGAGCACTTGATAGTCGTATCATCAAACGCACCATCCAAGCGGGCGCGAAAAGAGGAGTGTCCAATATTTCAACAAAGGATATATCGTTTATATTAGGCATTACTGAGCCTACGATTTATGTCCATTTCGGAACGAAGGATAACTTGCTTTATCAAGCCTATTTGGAATGCCGAAGAAGCATTGACGAAGAGGAAAGGAATCTTCTCAAAACCTATGAAACAAGCAAAAAAGACGAAAAAGATCTTATTTCTATGCTTCAAGGTTTCATCACACTCGATCTTGTTGCGAAAGAAAAAATCTCTTACGCGTTGGATTATGAGCGAAAAGGATATGGTCTCGGCGATGAAGACGAAAAGTCAATTTATCAGGAGCTATTTGCAACTATTGGAGCGAATCAAATAGACCTAGATTCATTTACCTACGTGCTTTCCGCTTTGCGTGAAAGAGCGAACGAAAATCCGCTAGATAATGTGACAAATGTCTATAAGGCACTGCTTGTTTTCTTAAAATAACGGATTCGCCAAAATAAAAGAAAAGGCCGAGATTAAACTCGGCTTTTTATTTAACGTTTTCATCCTTCCGAATTTGATGACAATGTCGGCATCTAGGCTCATAGGATTCCGTCCCGCCAACAAGTACGACAGGATCGGCTTTTGAAGCTGGGACACCGTTTATAATACGTTGCGTCATTGTCGCTGGCGCGCCACACTTAACGCAAATTGCAGTGAGCTTCGTCACAAATTCCGCCCTGGCTAATAAAGAAGCGCTGATAGGAAAAGGCTCCCCACGGAAATCGGTATCAAGGCCAGCCGCTATCACACGGATGCCGCGATTGGCGAGTTCTTCACAGACATCGATGATCCCTTCATCGAAAAACTGAACTTCGTCGATGCCAACCACTTCTGTGTCATCTTTGACGTAGGAAAGGATTTCTTTTCCTTCTTTCAAAGGAATCGCTTTTGCTTTGTTCTTCAAATGGGAGACAACTTCGTCTTTGCTATAACGGTTATCGATTTTTGGTTTAAACACCAAATATTTTTTATGTGCGTAATCAAGCCGGCGCAAACGGCGAATGAGCTCTTCGCTTTTTCCAGCGAACATAGGACCGACAATGACTTCAATCCAACCAGGTTCAACAAAATTTTCCATGTGCATTATTATAGTGGGGAAAGGTAAACCGAGATACGGCAATAATCCGTTTCTTATACACTGTCTAAGATACCATGAAAATATCTTGTCTTCGTTTTCATAATGAGTTTATTTTCATGCTTTTTTGGTGCACAATATGAGCCATGGAAAACGCGATTTATCATGAAAAATTCCTCATCGAATCCGACTATGTTGATTGTAAAAAAGAATGTCGATTGTCTTCATTGCTGCGTCTCTTCCAAGAAATAGCCATTCATCATCTCGAATCCATCGGTTTCGGTGATTCGCTCATTCGAAAGAAAGGATTGCACTGGGTCGTCGCCCGTTACCACGCGGAAATCGTTAGAATGCCCCGCTATGAAGAAACGATACGGATTGAAACGCATGCCGCGCCAGCTCGAGGGCCATTATTCCCCCGCTATTTCGATGTTTATTCCAATGAAAACGAACGAATCATCCGTGCGGGGAGCGTTTGGGCGCTTGTTGACGAATCCACGCGTTCTATGATTATTCCTTCTGCTTATGACATTCAAGATTTCGGAGAACTTACTGGGGAGGAAATCGCATTCCCTCTTTCTTTGCGGCTAGAGGATAAAGGAGAGAAAAAGATAATTGATGCTTCTTATTCTCTTTGCGATATGAATGGACACCTCAATAACTGTGCCTACCTTGACGTTTTAGAGAACTTAATACCTATTTCGTTCTTAAAGAGTAATTCCCCTTCTTCTTTGGATATTCAATACAAAAAAGAAATTATGCTCGGGGAATCGATCCCCGTTACTTTTGATTTCGATTCGGGCTCTTATTGCTTTTATAGCGATTATTTCACATCAAAAATCGCTTTTAAAAAGACAAACTAGTATCGACCATTTTCAATCGTTAAGTGGTTTTTCTCTTTCTGGTATTTCGTTATTTCTTAGTGCGTTTAACATGATTTTGGCGCTTGCCATATTGGTCGCCAAGGGAGTGCTAGTGACGTCGCAAAGGCGGAGTAATGCGCTGACATCGGGTTCATGAGGTTGAGCGGTCAATGGATCGCGCAGGAATATGACTAAATCTAGTTCGTTAGAAGCAATCATGGATCCGATTTGTTGATCTCCGCCCAAAGGTCCCGATTTCATGCATTTAATAGTGAGACCAGTCGCCCCTTTCACAAGCGTTCCTGTCGTGCCTGTCGCAAATAGTTCGTGATGAGAGAGAGCGTCCTTATATTCCTTTGCGAGGGCAATCATATCGTTTTTCTTCTTGTCGTGTGCGATTAAGGCAATTCTCATAGGGATCTTCTTTCTTAACAGTATTCGAATGAACTTATTTTGCCTTTTAGGATGAAAGATAGCAACGCAAGAAAAAGGAAACGAAGGAGATTCGAGTCATCTTTATTCAAAATAAAGAACATAATCTCGGTTCAATGAAAAATCTCCCTTTTCAAAAGTTGAATATGGAATTCTTTGCCCAGTCGCTGTATCAATCAATGTTTTTCCTTGATGGTTTTCCTTTATTTCAGAAAATGAAATAGTGCCATTATCTCTCGTTTCAAATATGGTCGAATAGTTAATAAAGGAGCCCGCATTATCGGTGAACACCGCCAAAAATCCATCAGAATTCAACAGCTCTTCGCCATCGAAAAAGCAGGATGAAGTCGGCTTAGAAGACAAAATGAATAAAGAACACTTCTGGTTCTCTTCGCGATAAGCAACTTGAATGGAAGAAGGGACACCGTTTTCGTATTCTATTAGAAGAGCCAACTTATAAAGGCCAGTGGCATTACAAATGAGGTGTTTTCCATCCTCGCTCACATCGATGGGAGAACCGTTGCCGATCGTTTTAAACGCTTCTTTGTTTTTGTGATTCGAAGAAGATAAATATTCATTGAAAACAAGAAGCGATTCCTGATTCAGCGCTGAAAAAGAATAAGGGATTGTCGTCGTCGTTTTACCCTTTGTTAGGATTGAAAAAACCACTCCATTTTCAAAACGATAGGCATTGCTGTACAAGTATTTATCATCCTCACCGCCAATATAAGCGGAGAAAAAGCGCTTTCCGTTTGCGGATGCATAATCGTCGATTGAACCATTTGATGCATCGCTCGTAATACGAAATTCTTCATTTTTGCGCAGACCAATCGCATAGCAAACCGCTTTTTTCGTTTTGCCTGAAGAGATATAAGTGATGCCGTATCTTCCTGAACTATCACTTCTTCTCGATCCGATGACAGCAATATATCGATTCGTCTTTTCAAAAGCGGCAACCACATTTTCCACTTCATTCGTGGCGTTGTCTTCGTCAATTGTGCCAGAAAGTTCCCACAAACTGACATCCAAATCATACGTGCCTTCTTCTAAGGACAAGGCCACGAAATCTTCGTAAGAAAGAATCGATGCCCAATGATCCGTCCATCCAGACGTAGAATTCGTCACGTTGATGTCTAGCGAGAAATCCGTCAGATCGCTACTCGGAAATTTAGGAATGAAAACATCATCCGTGAAGTAATTGAAATCCAAATGCGAAGAAACAGTTTTGGGGAGGAGATATGTCGTGTAACGCTGAAGTTTATAATCCACTTCTCCAGATTGCTTATAATTGTAAGTATAGGATCCATCATCATCTTTTTCAGCGTTAGCACGAATTTTTAGAAGTGGAATATACGCATCCGTATTCGCGAACAAATACTTGTTGTCTTTCGTTAAATCCGCCCCAGAGAGTTTAGAAGAAAAAACGGGGTAAAGATAAATTGTGCGATCCCCTTTCTTCGAGCCATCAATAGATAAGCCACTATTATCACCATCAAGATTATCTATGTAATATAAGGACGTAGATGGGGATATCAAATCAATCGTATTTTGGGCGCCAAAATTCCCGATTTGTGGTGCTTCTTCCTCACTTGTCGAGCCACTAGAATCCGCTAAAAGAAAAGAATTATTCTTTTTGTAAATTTGATAATTCCCGGAGCTATCTTTATGCATCGCTCTTTCCGCGCTCGTTTTTTTATCGTAAGTCCAGCCAACAAATTCAGGGCCGTAGCCATTGCTATTTTTATAAACAGTTTGGGCGATAATCTTATTCAAGTAGTCGCTTGATAGATTCCCTTTCACGTTTTGCACGACGTATTTGCTCGTCTCCTCATTGATGCCCGCATCGCTATTTTTCAACAAATACCCTGACCATTTTTTCTTCTGGTACATCTTAATTGCGCCGCTTGTACCGATTTTGGATTCATCAATCGATTCAGCGGAAAGGTAATATTTCCTTCCATTAGGATAAGTTACATTCGCATTTTTTTCCGTTTTTTTATCAAGATTGTATCTTGAGCGAATGAGGAAATCAGAATCGTCATTATAAGGATTGTTATCGTTGTCCGCGATTGCTAAAGGGTCGCGATAGGCCACGCCGTCAATGGTAGTATCCACCGCATAATATGGGGAAGCGAAAAAATAAACCTTATACGAATCCGAAACATCTTTGTCGAATTTCGCATTTATCCCATGAACCGGAAAACTATCAGAAACGTCGCTATTATCAAAATAAAAATAGGCGAAAGCGGACGTAACCACGCTCGTAAGGAGCGTGAAAGCTAAAGCGATAAAACCAAGTACCTTTTTCATGGCTGGTTCTCCTCGATTAAAACGAGTGAAAACGTCATAGACAAGCTGGAATTTAATGTCGCAACACGATTCGCTTCAATCACACAAGTCATCGCTTCTTCCGTTGAAGCAGAGCTTGGTGATACTTTCCCTTCATAGGAGACACCATCCATTTCAAGACCATAGTATTGATAGTCGAAAGAGAAATCGAGATTGAAATACACATGATCGCCTTCGTTTGTGGATAGTAATTCATCACTAATCGTGCAAAAATACGTTCTCGCTTTTCCGTAATCGTTCTGCAATATGAAACGATTATCTTTATCGCCTAAGTTCAACACTTTTGGCTGAATAATATCGAGCAAGGAGGAAGACGATGCGTAAAACGTTTTGTCGCCATCTTTTGAATAAGCGAAATTTCCTTTGAGTCCACGTTCATCACTATCTTCGAGTTCTAGTGAACAAAGGAGTGCGATTTTGAACCCCGTCGATATCTTCTTTTGATTAGGCGCAGTGTATTCAACAGCAAATATTTTTCTAGTAGAAGGATCGCTGATATCAATCAGATAAGCATCATCGTAATCCAAAAATAAGCGTGTGTTCTTTAGTGTGTTTTCCTCTTCATCGACATAAGTCCCATTCACTGCGCGAACGAGTTTAAGGCTTCCTAAATCCACGTTTTCTTGAATGTCAAGGCTCACGCTTTGCTCACGACTAGAAACGACATCGCTTTGAAAAAAGAAGATGGCGAAACCACTGCCAATTATCGCAGGTAGAGCAATAAGAGGAAGGAAAGAAAAAAGGAGTTTCTTTTTCATTTTTGCTCTCCTTTCCTAGATTGTGCAGTCTCATTCTTTTTTTGAATGAGAGATGATATTTCATTAGGCAAAATCATTTCAAAACGCTTTTTGTACGGGAGCGACAACCTGTCTTCCATAACGACATATAAAAAGACGAGAAGGAAGCCGATAAACACAAAAATCAAGCCGACACTAGACTGAAGATAGCTCATTAAATAGCCGAATGAAACGTTATAAGCGCCATGGAAACCATCTGTGATATAAACACCACAAATCATCTCTTTTTTAATTTGAAATTCCCCAGGCATCGAACTGCGATTCCCATCGCCACGAAACGTATAGAGAGGCTCATTATTACTATCACGCGTCACTTCAATAAGGCGATGAACAATCGTGAGATAAGTTTTGTTGTCGCTCAAAAGCATTTTGAAAGCGACGATATCAAACGGCTTAATCGCATCGATATATTTCTGCTCTCGAGTGATGGTGATGAACGAACGTTTTTCTATTCTTTCATTGCCATAAAAATCATCGGCAAGATAGGTGTTCCCTTTGTAGGCTGTTTCCATGGAATCGGTTTGGATAATCATCATTGCCGTATCTCCAAAGAAAAGCTGGTCACCATTTGCCTTGACAGTTAAGGAAATACTTGTAAGAACGATACAGAAAGCGAATAAAACCGAAAAAACGCCAGTACTAATCCAATTCAATATTTTTTCGCTTTTTTTCTTTTTCTGATAAAGTCCCAAAATTTCTTTTTCGTTGGCACCGGGCTTCTTATGAATGAGTTTTGTCGCAAGGATATTCGCGTCTTTTCTGATGCTTTCATCCTCTAAGCCATGCTCTATGTTTTTCTTCTTTGCTTTAAAGAAAAAGAATGCTAAGAAAAGGAAGGCGACAGCAAAGAAAACGATAACAATATGCTGATTGCATAAACATACGCACTAGTCACTGATATGTTGTTGATCATTGCTCCTCGCCCTCCTTTCTTTATTGGCCGATTCGTGTATAAAAATTACTTTGATTTCACGTCAACGCGATAAGTTACCGTAATCGTCGCATTCTTTACGGCAGTTTTTAATGCGGCGTATTGCCCAGCATTGCTGGGTTCTTTGCCATCAGCGTAGTTTAAAGAAACTGTTGCCCATTTGAACTCCGTTTCATTTTCGCCAAGAGTAAACGAATAATCGGTATCGGTCGCACCCTTTTGCACTTCCGATGTCGCTCCTTCGTAAGAAATAGTGATATACTCGGCTAAACTATTGCTAATAGTGATCTTTGTATTGAACTCGAAATAGATTTTGTCACCATCATGATCAATTGTTTCACCGGTGCTTCCAATCGATTCGTATTTCGCTATTTTATTCGCGGAATCATCATTCCATTGAAGTGTAATTCCGTTTGCTGCAGCAGTAGACGTGATGCTATTGGCCTTTCTTCCATCCGCAGTTTGATCGAAGGTCATCGTGAAATCGTCCGCTTTTGTGATAGTACCGACTGCAACGAGTTGAGTAACTTCTTTCCCGATTTGATCTTGTGTCGCTGAAACGTTAGTGTCATTAAAAAACCACACTGAGAAACCAGAGCCAATTACTGCCGCTCCTGCAAGAACAGGTAATAGGATTGTTGACATTCTTTTTTTCATGTTTTTCTCCTTACTTTTTTAAAAAATGCTTGATTATTTTATAGATAGAATGTCTTTTGTCAACTCTTATGCTTTCCCATAAAATAAAGCGTATTTTCTAAAGATAAATTCTAATAATATTAAAACCTGACCATTTTGATAAAAGTACGGATAGATTTTGTAATGAATTGACAAAACAATATATTTACTTTTCATTTCTAAATCGTTTTGCCCAAATTTTTTCAGCATTATCAAACAAAGAACTCATTATCGAGTTACAATCCACTAAATTATTCGTTAATTAATCGATAATTAATTTCGTTAAATACTATGGTTTGTTAATCGTCTTCATTTCAGAATGTTAATAAATATTACCCCCAGTATTTATTTGGAAGAGAAATCGAACGTCCCTTCTAGAGAGCTGTAAA
>ERZ808245.404-NODE-404-length-22574-cov-3.264976_pt1 | contig 22574 bp, 25 predicted proteins | sample MGYA00521243_ERZ808245 | MGnify/ENA primary metagenome ERZ808245 (study PRJEB31516, sample SAMN03275576) | gut metagenome | biome: mammalia-associated habitat; material: feces | host: Papio cynocephalus | place: Kenya | collected 2012-07-07 ... | reverse complement strand
GGCGGCGTGGTTCGCTTTCGTTCTGAATATCGCTTTTTGGCGTTTCGTGTTCCGAACGGTTGAATACGAAGGATTTTCGACGATTGTTTTCCTGATTGCCGTTCCCGTGATCATGTTCTTTTGGATGTACCTGATTTTCAATCTGATCGTCGCTCCGTATGTCGGAAAGCCGCTGGTGATGATCCTGCTGGTCGCGTCCGCCGTCGCCAATTATGTGATGACGGGGCTGGGCGTATATATTGACGATTCGCAACGTATTGGAAACGAATGTGCGCGAAGCAACTGATTTGATGACGGTGAACGCGTGTCTGATCGTTTTTTTTACGGGCGTTTTGCCGGCCGTTTTGGTCGGGTTTGTTAAAATCGGGTTCAAGCCGTTCAAACAGGAACTGGCGTCGCGTTTGACGCGCGTCGCGGTCATGCTGGGGATCGCCGGCGTTTTTGCGGGGGTGACGTACAAGGATATTGTTGTTTACGGACGCAACTATCGCGAGGAGCGCAAACAGATTAACACATTTAACTATATCCATTCCACAGTGCGCTATTTCAAGCGCAAGGCGCAAGCCAAGCGTCATTTTACGACGTTGGACGAACAGGCCAAACTGGTTCCGTATGAAAACGATCGCAGAACCGTTTTCGTTCTGGTCGTCGGCGAAACGGCGCGCGCGGCGAATTTTTCGTTGTACGATTACGAACGGAAAACGAATCCCCGTTTGGAAAAGCGCAACGTCGTCGCGTTCAACAACGTCGCGTCGTGCGGCACGGCGACGGCTGTATCTCTGCCGTGCATGTTTTCCAACATGTCGCGCGCGAAGTTCGACGTGGACGACGCCAAATTCACGGAAAACATGCTGGATTTGCTGAAACGCGGCGGGTACGACGTTTTGTGGATTGAAAACGACAACGGGTGCAAGGGCGTGTGCAGCCGCGTCGAAACCAAGGACGTCGTCGCCGAAAACGATCCGAAGCACTGTTTCGGCGATTATTGCCACGACGAGGCGCTGTTGAAGGATTTGCGCGCGAAGCTGGCGAACGTCAAGCGGGACACGGTCGTCGTCCTGCACATGATGGGCAGTCACGGTCCGACGTACTACAAACGCTATCCCGACAGGTTCAAGGTGTTTCAGCCGACGTGCGACACGGCGGACATTCAGGGGTGTTCGCGCGAAGCCATCGTGAACACTTACGACAACACGATTTTGTACACGGATTACGTCGTCAGTCAGGCGATCAAGGAATTGAAAAAATACCCGCAGTACGAAGCGGGGCTGATGTACGTGTCCGATCACGGCGAATCCTTGGGCGAAAACGGCATTTACCTGCACGGTTTCCCCTACAAAATCGCGCCGAAGGAACAAAAGGAGGTGCCGATGATTCTCTGGCTGTCCGAAACGATGCAGCGCGAGGATCACATGGATTACGGCTGTTTGAAAAAGCTGTCGAAAAACAATTCGTTTTCGCACGACAACCTGTATCATACGCTGTTGGCTTTGCTGGAAATAAAAACAGACACTTACGACAAGACGTTGGACATGTTTGACGCGTGTCGGACGAAACCTTTGCCGTTTTAATCAAATCCGGTTTGAAAAAGCCCCGATCGTCCGGTCGGGGCTTTCGCGTTATCGGGAGTGCACCGCGCGGTCCAGTTCCCAGTACAATTCCGTGCCGATCGCGGCGGGGGTGTTTTTTGCGTAATCCAAAGCGGTCGCGCCGGCGGAGTCTTTCGCGCGCGGATCGGCGCCGCGTTCCAGCAACAGCCCCGCGACGGCGGGATTGACGTTGCCGCCCGCCGCCGCCATCAGCAGCGTTTTGCCGTCAAGGCGTTCGTGCACGCTCGCCCCCTCGATCAGCAAAGCGTCCAAAACGCGCGGATTGGGATTGTTCGACGCCGCCCAGAACACGGCGGGGGCGGACAGGACGCCGTCCCTGTCGCGAATGTTCGCTCCGAACCCGACCAAAGCGTGAATGACGGCGGGGGCGGGATTTCTTGTCGCCGCCAGCAAAAGGGCGGTCGCGCCTTTGCCTGTTTTCGCGTTCACGTCGGCGCCGTGTTTGACCAGCATGCCGATGACGGCGGGATTGATGTTGTCTTGCGCGGCGTACATCAGCGCGGTCATGCCGTCCTTGTCCGTTCGGCGCACGTCGGCGCCGCCCGCCAGCAAGGCTTCGGCGACGGCGGGGTTCTTGTTTTTGCCGCACGCCAGCATCAGCGCGGTGATGCCGTTTTTCGTCGCGCTGTTGACGTTCGCCCCCATGGCGATCAGCAGGGTGACGACGGCGGGGTTCGGATTTTCTTTGGCGGCGGACATCAGCGCCGTCGCGTCGAAGTTGTTTTCCAGCGCGGAAATGTCGGCGGTGCAGTCGAACAGCAAAGCGCACACGGCGGGATTCGGATTTTCCTTCGCCGCCCACATCAGCGCGGTCATGCCGTCCTTGTCCCTGTCGGAAATGCGCGCGCCGTTTTCGATCAGGCGGTCCGCCGTTTCGGGATCGGGATTCATCATCGCCGCGTACATCAGGGGCGTCGCGCCGCGGTTGTCGCGGGCGTTCGCGTCCGCGCCGCCGTCGATCAGGGCGGCGACGCTTTGCGGATCGGGGTTGCTTCCCGCGGCGAAGAACAGCGCCGTCAAACCGTTTTCGTCGGTCGCGTTCGCGTCCGCGCCGCATCGAATCATCTGGCGCAACACGTCGGCGGGGGCGCTGACCGCCGCCGCCATCAAAGGAGTGACTCCGCCGCTTTCGGCGACGGACAAATCGACGCCGGCGGTCAGATCGGCTTTCAGACGTTCGAAATCGTTGGAACGGATCGTGTCAAACACGTTTTGCGGCATGGGCGGAGGCTCCTTGATAAAAAAACAGCCGCGGGGAAAGCCCGCGACCGTCGGAAGTTAATTCTTTTTCAAAGCGGAAAGGTATTTTTCGGCTTCCAAAGCGGCGCGGCACCCGCCCGCGGCGGCGGTGACGGCTTGGCGGTACAGGGTTTCCCGCACGTCGCCCGCGGCGAACACGCCGTCCACCGACGTCAGGGGCGTCCCCGGCGCGGTTTTCACAAAGCCCGCGTCGTCCAGATCCAGCTGTCCTTTGAACAGGGCGGTGTTCGGCGTCAGCCCGACGGCGATGAACGCCCCGTCGACGCTCAATTCGGATTCCGCGCCCGTTTTAACGTTTTTCAGCTTCAATCCCGTCAATCCGCCTTTGTCTTTCGCGCCGACGTATCCGGCGACGACGGTGTCCCATACGGGTTTGATTTTTTCGTTCGAAAGCAGGCGTTCCTGCTGGATTTTTTCGCAGCGCAGCGTGTCGCGGCGGTGGATCAGATAGACTTCGGACGCCAGATTCGCCAGATAGAGCGCCTCTTCCGCGGCGGAATTGCCGCCCCCGACGACGGCGACTTTTTTCTTGCGGTAGAAAAAGCCGTCGCAGGTCGCGCAGGTGGACACGCCGAACCCGCGCAGTTCGTCTTCGTTCGGCAATCCCAGCCATTTGGCGGACGCCCCCGTCGCGACGATCAGCGCGTCGCAGGTGTACGCGTCGCCCGAATCCAGCGCGACGACGAACGGACGGCGGGAAAGGTCGACCGATTCGGCGGTGGCGTCGACGACGACCGCCCCCAGATTTTCGGCTTGTTCCCGCATTCTGTCGGTCAGTTCCGTCCCGCTGATCTTTTCGGGAAAGCCGGGGTAGTTTTCGATGTCCCCCGTCTGCGTCAGCTGTCCCCCCGGCTGCGTGCCCGAAATCACGACGGGCGTAATCAAAGCGCGGGCGGCGTAGATCGCGGCGGTGTATCCGGCGGGACCCGATCCCAAAATCAACAAAGGCGTGTACTGTTCGGTCATGGCGAAAATCCTTTAATAAAACTCTTTATCCTTTTTATACGGTTTCGTTTTTTCGGGCAAGCCAAAAGCCTTGAATTTTATCGGGGCGGCGGTTAGGATTCGCTTTCAAACGGACACGGGGGAAAAATGAAACGCGGAAAAGTCATCGTCATCGGCAACGAAAAAGGCGGAACGGGAAAATCCACGCTCGCCATGCATTTGATCGTGTGGTTCCTGCACCGGCGGAAAATGGTCGCTTCGGTCGATCTGGACGGCAGACAGGGCACGCTGACGCATTATATTCAGAACAGGGCGGATTACGCCGACAAACACAGCGTCGCGCTGGATCTGCCCGAACACGTCTGCGTTTCCGCGCGCGAAAACCCGACGCCCGAACAGCGCGCGGCGGACGAAGCCGACTTTTCCGGCTTGATCGAAAAACTGCGCGGGGAAAACGACCTGATCGTCGTCGACACGGCGGGAGCGGACAGCTATCTGTTCCGGCTGGCGCACGCCGAAGCCGACGTTTTGATCACGCCGCTGAACGACAGTCTGGTCGATCTGGACGTTCTGGCGAAGGTCGATCCGGAAAAACTGACCGTCAAATCCCCCGGACACTACGCCCAAAGCGTGTGGCAGGCGCGCCAGAAACGCGCGGCGAAGAAAATGCCGCCCCTGCGCTGGTTCGTTTTGCGCAACAGGCTGATGCACGTTTCGACGCGCAACGAAAAGCTGATCTGGAAACTGCTGGAAGCATTGGGGAAAAGAATCGATTTCACGCCGCTGTCCGGACTGGGCGAAAGAATCGTTTTCCGCGAACTGTTTTTAAAAGGGCTGACGCTGTGGGACGTCGGCGCGGGCAAGTCGGGCGGCGCGATGGCGCTGACCCACGTCGCCGCGCGTCAGGAACTGCGGTCGATCTTGAGAGCGATCGGCGAAGACGGCGCGAAAAACGGAAATTAAAGAAAGCTTGTCTTGACAGACGGCGTTTAATCCGTAATCCTTGAATAAAATTGTTTTTGTTGATTCCTGATTCTTTTAGGGGGACTGAATGAATATCAAAACCGTTCCGACAAAGCCGTTCGAAGGTCAGCGTCCGGGGACTTCCGGTCTGCGCAAAAAAGTGACCGTTTTCGAACAGCCGCATTATCTGGAAAACTTTGTGCAATCCATTTTCGACAGTCTGGACGGCTATCGGGGCAAAACTCTGGTGGTCGGCGGCGACGGTCGCTATTTTAACCGCAAAGCCATTCAAATCATTATTAAAATGGCGGCGGCGAACGGATTCGGCGAACTGATGGTCGGCAAAGGCGGACTGCTGTCCACGCCCGCGGCGTCCTGCGTCATTCGCAAATATCAGGCGTTCGGCGGCATTATCCTGTCCGCCAGCCACAACCCCGGCGGTCCGACCGCCGACTTCGGCATCAAATACAACATTTCGAACGGCGGTCCCGCTCCCGAAAAAGTGACCGAAGCCATTTACGCCAACACGCAGAAAATCGAAAGCTACAAAATCGCCGACACGCCCGACATCGATCTGGACACCGTCGGGGAAAAGGTGCTGGGCGAAACGAAAATCAAAATCATCGATCCCGTCGCCGATTACGCCGAAATGATGGCGAAGTTGTTTGATTTCGATCTGATCCGCCGTCTGTTCGAATCCGGCAAGTTCAAAATGCGCTACGACGCTTTGCACGCCGTGACGGGACCCTACGCCAAACACATTTTGGAAGAAGTCCTGCACGCTCCGAAAGGAACGGTCGTCAACGGCGAGCCCAAAGAGGATTTCGGCGGCGGACACCCCGATCCGAATCTGGTCTACGCGCGCGAACTGGTCGATTACATGTTTTCCGACGACGCGCCCGATTTCGGGGCGGCTTCGGACGGCGACGGCGACCGCAACATGATTTTGGGACGCAAGTTCTATGTCAATCCCAGCGACAGTCTGGCGGTCATCGTGGCGAATTTCTGGAACGCCCCCGGTTACGACCGCGGTTTGACGGGCGTCGCGCGTTCCATGCCGACGTCGCAGGCGGTCGACCGCGTCGCCCGCGGCATGGGCATGAGCTGCTACGAAACCCCGACGGGCTGGAAATTCTTCGGCAACCTGCTGGACGCCAACAAGGCGACCATCTGCGGCGAGGAAAGCTTCGGCACGGGATCGAACCACATTCGCGAAAAAGACGGGCTGTGGGCTGTCCTGTACTGGCTGAACATCATCGCCGCCGTCGGCATGTCGGTTGAAGACATCGTCAAGGCGCATTGGAAGAAATACGGCAGAAACTATTATTCCCGCCACGATTACGAAGCCGTCGACAGCAAGGTCGCGAACGAAATCATGGACGCCATGCGCGCCAAAGCCGAAAGCGAAACCGGCAAGTTTTACGGCGAATACGAAGTCGAAACGTTCGACGATTTCAAATACGTCGATCCCGTCGATAAAAGCGAAAGCGCGCATCAGGGTATCCGCGTTTTGTTCAAGGACGGATCCCGCATCGTGTTCCGCCTGTCCGGAACGGGGACGCAGGGCGCTACGATTCGCATTTACATCGAAAAATACGAACCGAACGTCGCCCGCCACGACATGGACCCGCAGGAAGCTTTGGCGGGACTGATTGAAATCGCCGAGGAGATTTCGGGCGTCAAAACCAAAACGGGACGCAAGAAACCCGATGTCATCACCTGATACGGGATTTTTTGATAAAACAATATTGCGCGCCGCGGATATCCGTGGCGTTGCAGGTTTGACGCTGTCGCCGCGAACGGCAGAGGCAATCGGTCGCGCGTTCGGCAGCGTCGTTTTACGCAAAGGATTGCGCGAAATTTTCGTCGGCGGGGACGGGCGGCTGTCCACTCCGGAACTGTCGTCGTCGCTGATGCGCGGTTTGGCGTCAAGCGGCGCCGACGTCGTCGACATCGGACTGTGCCCGACGCCGATGCTTTATTTCGCGGTTTGCGCGACGCCCGGAACGGCGGGCGTAATGGTTACGGCTTCCCACAATCCCAAAGAATACAACGGCTTTAAAATGCTGATCGACGGCGCGCCGTTCTGCGGCGGCGACATCGACGCTTTGGGACGAATGATCGACGCTGGGGATTTTGAAACGGGCGCGGGAAGCGTGCGGCGGGAAAGCTTTTTGGCGCGTTACGTCGACCGCCTGCTGGCTGATTACAGGCGGGGCGGGCGCGGTTTGACGGTCGTGTGGGATTGCGGCAACGCGACGGCGGGGGCGATTGTTCCGACGCTGGTCAAACGGCTGGACGGACGGCATGTTCTGCTGAATGAACGGATCGACGGCACTTTTCCCGCTCACGCTCCCGATTCGTCGAAACCCGAAAACCTGCGGGGACTGAGCGAAGCCGTCCTGCGCGAAAAAGCCGATTTCGGGCTGGCGTTCGACGGGGATTCCGACCGGCTGGGCGTTGTCGATTCGCGGGGAAAAATGGTCGGCGTCGACAATCTTTTGCCGATTTTCGCCGAAGAAATCCTGAAATCGCGCCCCGGCGCCGTTTTTATCGCGGACGTCAAGTCGGGAAAATCGTTTTCGTCCGAAATCGAACGGCTGGGCGGACGCCCCTTGATCTGGAAAACGGGACATTCCTTTATCAAGCAAAAAATGCGGGAAACGGGCGCGCCGCTGGGCGGGGAAATGAGCGGACACATCTGTTTCGCGGACAAATATTTCGGATTTGACGACGCTTTGTACGCCGCCGTCCAGCTGTTGAACATCGCGGGCGACCGGAACAACGCTCCTTTGCAGGATCGGATCGATCAAATTCCGGAAACGTTCGCCACGCCGGAAATCGCCGTTCCGTGTCCTGACGCCGAAAAATTCGCGGTCGTTGAAAAAATAAAGACGGCGTTGACGCGCGACGGCGTTGTTTTCGACGCGACGGACGGAGTGAAAAGGACGTTTCCGACGACGGGGTGGTGGCTGATTCGGGCGTCGAACACGTCGCCGAATTTGGTCTGCCGTTGCGAATCCGACACGAAAGCGGAGCTGGAAACCCTGAAAAAGGACGTTTTCGCAACGATAAACCGCGCCTATCCGATTGAAAAATCAGATAAATAACTTGCGTTTGCTTTTTGCCACAATTCGCCACAATTCGCACCATAATTTCGCCACATTTTATGCCTAACCTGAAAGAAGCTTAGGAATGTTTCCGACAGACGGATTTCTGAAAGCACCGGTAAAAAAACGATAAAAAGCGGGGATTACCCGCAAGAACGCCTGAATGTTCCTTATATCCGAAAAATCCTCCGCGTCGGCGGGGGATTTTTTCGCCGCGGGTCGGATTCGCCCGCCGATTGAAAATTTCCTTGTTTTTATTTTTCAGGCTGGATAGACTAAACGGAGTTTGTTGTTAAAACAAACCAGCGCCTTAGCGGGCGCGGAGCCGTGAGAAAGCTCTTTGTCTAGCCGACGCAGAGATGCGCCGTAATCCGTGTTTCAGGCAGAAACGCGGGCTTTGTCCCTGAATCCGATCCGTCGGTTCGGGGAGCTTTTGACGTATGTCCAGAACGCGCCCCGTCCATATTTTTGGAAGAAACGAAGGCGTTTAAAGGTCAAAAGGATCATTGCTAGATATGGTTTTCTCAACTCCCCGACCGCTTTCGGCGGTCATTTTTTTAACCTGAAAAAGGGGAAGACATGAGGAAAATCTTTTTATTTTTATGCGCCGTTTTTATGGCGGCGCCGATAAAAGCCGACGCTAAAGAATGTTTCGACAACTTTGTTTGGAACGCGGATGCCGGCGCCTGCGTTCGTTTTGAAGATGAAAGCAGCAGATCTTACCGTGATCTTGCTACGGGCGAATATGTTCCTTTTGACGAAGCGGCTGTTTTAGCCGGATTCGTGAAGATGATAAAAGCCGCGAATTGTTCCGCGGGAAAAGTCTTCAGCGGTTTCGCCGTCAACGGCTGTGTGACTTGTGAGGGCGACTGTCCGTCATGCTACGGGCACTATGTTTTGACCAGGTTCGTCAAAAACGGTATTATGAGCGTATCGACAGGCGGTAATCAAGCCGATATTTGCGAAAAGAAAAGTTGCGATCATCTGAATGTTACGCCAAATCCGACTTTCCCCGGCGGATACGTTTGGAGTACGGCACAAAAAAGCTATTTGTTTATGAAAAATCACACCCATGACGTGGGGTGTTATCTTTGCGGACTTGGGCAAAAAGGCTGCGTGTCGTGCATTGACGGCGCGGGAGCGGGCGACAACATAGAGCTTTTTTGCACAAAATGCGCGTCGGGGTATGTGGAAGAAAAATACGATTCGTATCTGGAGTATCCGAGCAACGCCGTCAGGTGTCAGCAAATTTGCAACGTTGACAACTGCGAAGACTGCTTCGACGACCAGCCGAACCGTTGCTATAAATGCAAATATGGCTATGTTGCGCAAAATGACGTTTGCGTCCCCTGTCCGGAAAACGCGTATTGCAGCGACGGGAGGACAATCAGCTGTAAAACCGGATACGCGCTGAAAAACGGGGCGTGCGTTATAAATTGCCCCGCGAACTGTTCCGCGTGTTCGTCCGCGACGACCTGCACGGCGTGCGACGCCGGATACAGTGTGACTTGACACTTATATTTAGACCAAGCGGGATATAGTGGGATTTACGGGGATATAGCGGGATAACGGCGGATTCAAAGGGATTTTAAAGACGGATTTAAAAAAATGGCGGATTGGGCTTTTTAGACTCAATCCTTTTTTTTGACATTTATTTTTAGACCAGTGCATGGAAAAATTCGGAGCGACGCAATCGCCTTTTATCCGTAGATTTCATTGACGACAAAAGCCATTCGTTTTTTTAATTCATTTTCGGAGTTTATAAGGTTATCTCCGAAAACATGGCAAACAGGACTTTATTTTTCAATAAACGTTTTTTTTATTAGAAATCAATATGTTGTTTTGTTTTTTCAAAAACAGAACTCCGAAAAGAACATTTCTATCCGGAGTGTGGAAAATTATATGATTTTTGAAAGAATGCCGACGATCTGCGCGGGCGAAGGTTTGCTTTCGGACGTGAAAAGGTCGTAAATGGCTAAAATCAATTCCGCTTTTTTCAAGGGTTCAATGTTTTTTTTCGCCGAAGAAAGAGTTTCTTCAACGGTTTCAATGGCGTGCAACAATTCCTTTTTATCCGGCTTTCCTGACGTTTTTTCAGGGGACTCCGTCCCTGTCGCAAGCCAATAAAACGATACATCATGTTTTTCGCAGATGTACAAAAGCGTATCAATGGTCGGGCAGCTTCGGCCTGAAATCCAATTTTTAAATGTTGATGGGGCAACTTCTAAACTTTTTGCGAATTCGTCTTGGCTCAAATCTGAACGAATCCACAAATCACGCCATCTGGAAGCCATAGCCTCGCGGTTGTTTTCAATGGCTTCAACAGCGAAAGGTGCGTCTTTTTTATCTGGGATTTTTAAAGCATTTTCAGAAAATTCCATTCCTGTCGCAAGCCAATCCAAGCTTACGTCAGCCGCATTTGCCAAGGCAACAACCGCTTTAAAAGGAGGTTTTGCTTTGCCGTCTCTCCATTTAGCGACTTGTTCCGCCGTAACTCCGGCTATTTGAGCCGCATTTTGAAGCTTTCCGATTCTATCGAGAACGACTTTAAAGCCAGTTTCAAAAAAATCGGCGTTACTTGAAATTTTTATCATCGACAAAAATCCAGCACCAAGAAAGAAAATATCGTTTTTAATCATATATTTGCGATTAAAAACGGCAAAATCTATCTTTAAACTCGATTTTTATCGTTGACTGTATCGATAAAAATCGATATGTTCATTCTACAAGTTGAATTTAACACCCCAGAAAAAACCGACCGGACAGGGTCGGTTCAACCAGAGAGGTCAAGAACAATTATGGACGTCAGAGCAGTCAGAATTAAGTGCATGATCCTGCGTAAAGGCATGACCTTAAAAAGTCTTTCATTAAAAGCGGGGCTGTCCAGCCGCGCCTGTTCAAAAGCTTTAACCACTCCATTTCCCGCCGCCGAAAAAGTCATCGCCGAATTTTTGGACATTCCCGTTCAAAAATTGTGGCCGCATCGCTTCAACGCCGACGGAAGCCGTAAAAGTTCCCGACTCTCTAAATATACGGGAATTCGAATCTTTCGGCAACGTCAAAAAAGCAAAGCCGCTTAAACAAAGAAAAAATTAAGGAGGCTTCGCGATGTCAAAGAAATTCAAAGATACGGAAACGCTTGATTTGTTTGAACGGTTTTATCCCGTCCGCAGTCCTGCTGTTGTTTCGGCGACTGTGGATTTGAGCGGCAAAATCAAGCGTCTGGTTTCTTTGATTTTAAAAGAAAGCCCCAAAACAAGAGAGCAAATCGCCGCTGAAATGGCGGAAGCCATGAATTGTCCGAGCTTTTCAAAAGCGATGCTGGACAATTATTCCAGCGAAGCGAACACCGACCATCAAATCACCCTTTACAGATTTATCGTTTTGGTTCGCGTGGCTGAAACGCCGCGGGTGTGGGACGAGCTTTTGAAAGACGAAGGTTTCACTGTGCTGTTTGGCGACGAAGCCCTGCTTGCCGAACGCGGGCGTGTCGCGCAACAGATTGAAGAGCTGAAAAAGTATCAAAAAACATTGAACACAGTCGCGCCTGTCAAAATCCGGAGGCGGTCATGAAAGAATGGTTGTCGTCCTTGGAATTGGCGGATTTAAGACTGCCGGGCTTGCCTAAAACAACGCAAGGAATGTCAAAAAAGGCGGAAGCTGAAAACTGGCAATCGCGTCCCCGTTCGGGACGCGGCGGCGGCAAGGAATACAACATCGCTTCTTTGCCTGTCAGAGCGAAAGAAGAGCTGGCGCGCCGTTCTTTGTCGAACGTGCCGGAACGGCGGTCGAAAGAAGTGATTGAGCGTCCCGATGACGCCGATTTGTCCGAAGCCAAGTCATGGCAGCGGGAAACGGCGGAAGCCAGAGCCGCGGTTTTGGCGGCGATTGACAATCTGGCGGCGACGTGCGGGAAAAACAACGCGATTAAAGCCGTTTTAAACGGTTTGAAAAACGGAACGCTGGAACCGTCTTTTGCGGAATTGATTCGCAAGGCGAACGCCAAGACGGGCGGAGCCGTAAAACTGTCCCGCGCCAGCCTGTTCAACTGGTACAAAATGCGCGACACGGCGGGATTGAAAGGGCTGACGCCCGTCCCCGCTAAGGACGAACAGGTCGTTGCTCCGGCATGGTTTGACGCTTTCGCCCGATTGTATTTTCGCCCGCAAAAGCCGTCTTTAAGCTCTTGCGTCGAAATGATGCAGGAAAATATGCCCGCGCTTGCCCCCAGTTACAGACAAGCGAAGTTTTACCTTGAAAAAATCGGCAAACTGTTGGCGAACAAGGGACGCGTCGGGGCGCGCGAGGGAAAGGCTTTCCGTGCTTACGTATCCCGCGACGTGTCGCACTTGTGGCCCGGAGCGATTTATTGCGCCGACGGACACACGTTCGACGCCGAAATCGCCCACCCGATCCACGGCAAGCCTTTCCGCCCCGAAGTTACGACAATTATTGACGTATATACCCGCAAAGCCGTCGGGTTCAGTCTGAATATCGTCGAATCGACCGCGTCCGTTATGGACAGTTTGATACACGCGGTGACGACCAACGGCGTTCCCGATGTGTTTTACGTTGACAACGGGAACGGCTTTAACAACACGACGGTCGATATGTTTTGCGCCCGCTTGGGCATCACGAAAAAGAACAGCATCGCCTATAACTCCCAAGCGCGCGGCGTGATTGAACGTCTGCACCAGACGATTTGGGTCAAGGCGGCGAAAATGCTGCCGACCTACATGGGCAAGCCGATGGATCCGGAAGCCAAGCAAAAGGTTTTCCACATCAATCGGCGCGAGGTCAAACAGGACGGGCGAAGCCGCTTATTGCCCGATTGGCAAGGCTTTGTCGCGTATTGCGAACGGTGTTTTGCCGCTTACAACGACCACCCGCATTCTTTTCTGCCCGTCATTGTCGATGCGGAAACTGGAAAGAAGCGGCACATGACGCCGAACGAAGCGTGGGAAGCCGGAAATCCCGATTTCCCCGATTACCGCCCCGATGTTCTGACACCTGCGGAGGTGAACGATTTGTCGCGTCCGTATGTGGTTCGCAAATGCTCCCGCTGTTTGGTCAGCTTGTTCAATAACGTGTACGGTTCGCCTTTGCTGGCGCACTACCACGACGAAGAGGTTTCCGTCGGGTTTGACATTCACGACGCATCGAAAGTTTGGGTGCGCGAATGGGACGGCACTTTGCCGGGGCGTTTGATTTGCGTCGCCAGATTTGAAGAAAACAAGCGCGCCTTTATGCCTGTCGCCTATGACGAAAAGAAACGTCTGCAACGGGCGCAGGGACGGCTTGCCCGATTGGGCGAACAGCAACAGGAAGTGCTGGAGGAAATGGGGCGGCGTTATTTGCCTGCGCCGTCCGCCGCGCCCATGACCGAAGAGGAAGCGTCCAAAAACGAAGCGTTTTTAAAAGAGTTCGAGGCGGAGCAGAACGCTGCGCCCGCCGCCGATATTGACACGCCCGCGGCAAGGTTCCGCAAAGCCGTTGATATTCGCGACAAAATCGAAAAAGGGGAAAGCATTTCCGCCGAAGACCGCCGCTGGTTCGCTCAATACTCCGAATCCCCCGAATACATTCAACGAATGGACTTCGCGCAGGATTTCGGAATGGAAGCCGCCATGACGGCATGAAAAAAGCGGCTTCCGTCAAAGGAAACCGCCCATAACAAAGCAAAAGGAGAATGACACGAATGAATGATACTGTCAAGAACACAATCGCTCCGCTGCGCAACGTCGCGTTGCTGAACGAACTGGTGTATCGGGTCAAAAACCGCGATTACGGTCTGCCCGGCATGGCGACTTTTTACGGTTTTTCCGGATACGGCAAGACGTTCGCGGCGATTTACGCGGCGAACAAGCACAAAGCTTATCACGTCCAAGTCAAAAGCGTGTGGACACCGAAAAAGCTCTGCACGTCCATTCTGGGCGAAATGGGCATTCAGCCCGCCTATACGATTCCCGACATGATGGATCAGATCGGCGAAGAACTGTCGCTGTCCCAGCGTCCGCTGATCATCGACGAAGCCGATTATCTGGTTCAAAAACGCATGGTTGAGGTCGTGCGCGACATCTATGAAAGTTCGCAGGCCACAATCATTTTAATCGGCGAAGAAGCCATGCCCGCCAAGCTTCAAAAATGGGAGCGCGTCCACGGGCGTATGCTGGATTGGGTGGCGGCGCAGCCCGCTTCGATTGACGACGTCAAGCATTTGACGAAGCTTTATGCGAACGGCATCGCCGTCGAACAGGACTTGTGCGAAAAAATCCTGAAAGAAAGCGCGGGTTCCGTGCGCCGCGTCTGCGTCAACCTTGACCGTGTGCGCGAATTTGCGGTGACAAAGGGCTTGAAATCGGTTTGCGCGGGCGATTATCAGCGCGAATTTTTCACGGGCGTGCCGCCGATGGCGCGGAAAGCGGGGCTGTGATGGCGAACAAACCGATACACTTGCGCATGAAAGCCAAAAATCCAAGCGGACGCCAAGCAATGTGGGAGGCTATTCGTGCCCACAAGGACGGTTTTACATTAACGGGTCTGGCGAACAGTTTCTGCGATTTGAAACGGGAAACGCTCAGAACGTACCTCCGCGCCCTCGTCAAAGGCGGATACGTCATCAAAGCGTCGGAAGGCAACACCCAAACGCCGACGGTTTTCAAATTGTCCAAAGATGTCGGCGTGAACGCTCCGAACGTCAATCCCCAAGGGGAGCTGTCAACGTCCGGAAACGGAACGCAGCAGATGTGGCGGACGATGCGGATGCTGCGGGATTTCAGCTATCTGGATTTGGTAGCGGCGGCATCGACGGAAGAAACTCCGCTGTCTGTGTGGACGGTCAAGACCTATGTGATCGCGCTGTGCCACGCGGGGTATTTGCGGCGGGTGGACAAAGGACGCTACGCGTTTGTCGCCGCCCGCTTTACGGGGCCGCGCGCGCCGATGATTCAACGTCTGAAAACCGTGTTCGACCCGAACTTGCAACGTATCGTCTGGCAGCAGGAGGCGAAAGATGACTGATTGGATTGATGCTTTGAAAGCCGAATGCGCCAAGTCGTCGCAAGCCAAGGTCGCCAAAGAATTGGGCTATTCCGCCGCGACGATCAGCTTGGTTTTAAAGGGCAAATATGCGGGCGATTTAAAGACCGTTGAGCGCAAGTTTAAAGGCTGTTTTTTAAACGCGTCCCTGATTTGTCCCGTTATGGGCGAAATGTCCGTCGATAAATGCGTCTGCTATCGGCGCATGAAATTTTCAGCCGTCAATCCGCAGCGCATTGCGCTTTACAAAGCCTGCCGCAACGGTTGCCCCCACTTTAAAACAGGAGATTGATATGCAGTTGAACACCGCTTTATCCCAGCAGATTTTCGGCGTGGTTTCGGCTTTGACCCGCGAATACGGACAAGAACCCGTCGGTCAAATCCCTCCGTCGATTATGGATCGGGAAATCAAAAAACTGATCCGCATCAAAAACGAAGTCGCCGTTTTGGAGGACGCTTTGGCGCAAAAAGCCAGAGTTTCCAAAGAAACGGTCGCCATTGCCGTTCGCTTGCGCCATCTGGGCGTTGTGCCGGGGACGGCAATCAAACAGGACAACGACAATGACGATGATCCGACAGCAGCTTAGATATTGGATTTTTTTACTGACCCACAAACAACCTGAAAGAGAAAGGAAATAAACATGGATACGGAAAACAACACGGTAATCCCCGCGGGGTATATGAAAGATTCGGCGGGGCGGCTTGTCCCCGAAAATATGGTCAAACCGACGGAAAAACTGGAAGACCAGCTGGTCACCAAAATCATGGACTTCGCCAGTGCTTTGTCCTACCAGATTTCTCGCTTCAAAGCGCATACGGGGGACGACATCGCCACGTTTCTGTCTTTGATTGACGAGCAGTACAACGTCAAAAAAGGCGGACACAAAGGCAATATGACGCTTCAAACCTACGACGGTTTGAAAAAGGTGCAGGTCGCCGTTTCCGAAAACATCGCTTTCGGCGCGGAACTGCAAACGGCAAAGACGCTGATTGACGAATGCATCAACGAATGGGGCGTGAACAGCCGTCCCGAAATCGTCACGCTGATCGACCACGCGTTCCAAGTGGACAAAGAGGGCAAAATCAACCGCAACGCTTTGCTGTCTTTGCGCCGCTTGGACATCAAAGACGAAACGTGGCAGCGCGCCATGCAAGCCATCACCGACAGCATCAGAATCGACGGTTCGAAACAGTATTACCGCTTTTATGAACGCGAAACGCCGAAGTCGGCGTGGAAAGCGGTCACGGTCGATTTGGCGAAAGCGTAAGGGGGGCGGCATGAAAAAAGCGATTGATGCATTGACGCTTCTTGCGATTTGCGGGTGGTTCGGCGTGATGGGGTATTCGGTTTACGTTGATCATGCCCACAAAGCGGCGGTTGACAAGGTCGTTCAGACCACCGAGGAACTGCGCGCCAAAGCGGGACTGGACTGAATTTTCTTTATGGGCGGGGCGGTTTTCCGCCGCCCCGGACACAAGGAAAATGACAGGGAAGAAACGCAATGTTGACAACGTCGGGCAAAACGGGTAATCTGATTTCCGTCAGCGCAAAAAACGCTGATGGGGACTCAAAACCTCTTTGGAATACAATAGGACGCACAGCGTCCGTTTGCGACGCTATTTTTGTGCGTGAACTTCCCGATTTTACGGTTACGGGAGGTTGGTCACGAAATAAGGGCTTTTCGCCGCGAATAAGTGCGCCTGTTTCCTATTGTGCAGGTTTTGAGCAGCCTCCCGCCTTGATCGTCCTCAAAAACGATTTGGGCGGCTTTGTTCAAATTTTAACAATAGGAGGTCTTTATGACAAATTTAATCAAATTTCAGGGCAACGAACTGGAAATCATCAACATCAACGACACCCCGTATTTAAGGGGGCTTCAAATCGAAGCCGCCTTGGGTTTGAAGCGCAAAATGGTACAGCAGTTGTACCGTCGTCATCGCAAAGAATTTACTCCCGACATGATGTTGTCGGTCGAGATGCTGACGAACGGGGGCAAGCAGTTGACGAACGTGTTTTCGGCGCGCGGGGCGGCTCTGATTGCAATGTACGCGCAAACTCCCGTCGCGGCGCAGTTCCGTGCTTTTATCTTGGATGTTTTGGAAGGCAAACAATCGACCAAAGCCCAAGCCGAGCAAATGAACGCCATTCGCATGGAAATCCTGCGGTTAAAACCGGAATGGCAACGGATTATGTATTATTCCGCGGTCGGACTGTCCGCGCGGGAAATCGGCAGAATCATGGGGCGTTGCAAGGATACGATCCGCAAAGAACGCGCCAGAATCAAAGCGTGCGGCTTTCCGATTCAAATTCCCGCAAAGGGCGGTCAGCGCAAACAGCTTTCCCTGCCGTTCGGAGCGTAAAGCCATGGCTGTGCGATTTGAAAGCGACGAAAAGCCCGTTGACGACTTGTTTATGCTGTCCGATATGCTGGAAGCCTTGTCCGTCCCGTTTTCGGGGACGCAAGAGCCTTGCCTTACCGTCGAAGCAACCGCGGGATACGCGCGCCTGCTGTCTTTATGCGGCGATTTCGCGCGTCAGCTTGCCGAAAAAATGGAACAATAACGGTATTTTCAAACTGTATCCGGACACCTCTGCCGCGATGCTCGCGGCAGGGGCGTTTTTTGTATGAAAAAGGAGGTTTTTATGGCTGAAAACAAGAATCCTTTGCTTGCCAAAATCCACATCGCCAAAGCGCAGTTGGGGCTGGACGACGATATGTACCGCGACATCGTCCGCCGCGTAACTGGCAAGGACAGCGCGGCGAAATGCCGCCCCGCGCAGTTGGTCGCTCTGCTGAACGAATTTAAGGCGTTGGGCTTCAAATCCCCGCGCAAAAAGGCGTTCCGGCAGACCAAGCAGAGCGCGGTCAAGAAAATCTACGCCCTGTGGGGCGAATTGCAGGCGGCGGGCGCGGTGCAGTCCGCCGACAAAACCGCGCTGGACGCTTTTTGCAAGAAATACACGGGCGTGGACGCGACCGAATGGCTCTTGCCCGATCAGCAAATCAAAATCATCGAAATCTTGAAACAATGGCTCAAAAGAATCGAGGGCTGAGATGACGCAGTTGACCGGAGTTCTGGGGGAATTTGAGGAAATCGCGGGCTTTGCCGCCGCTGTGAAAATCGCGGCGGTCAAAGGCGGTTCTGTCGCTTATATCCCCCAGCCGCGCAACTTGAAGCCCGAACATTGGCTGTGCGCCGCCGTCGGCATGGACGATGCCGTTAAAATCGCCAAACAGTTCGGCGGCAACGAAATCGAGATTCCTTTGGGCCCGTTCGGCGGCAATCGCGGGCGCGTCTGGCGAATTATCCGCCAAGCCATCAAAGACGGTCATTCCGCCGCCAAAGCCGCCCGTCTGGCGGGCGTTACGATACGCACCGTCCGCCGCCATAAATCGGGCGAAACCGCCGGAAACAAAAGCCTTGCAGAACAAGGGGAATTGTTTTAGAAAAAATTAGTAGCGCACCTCTGCCGAATAAATTATACTTTTTATCGCATTTTTTTAAGGTGTGCCATGAAAGCTACAGTAGTTGATTTATTTTGCGGTGTAGGCGGGTTAACGTGCGGTTTGAAAAAAGCGGGACTGAACGTTGTTGCCGGATTGGATAACGATGAAACTTGTCGTTTTGCTTATACCGAGAACAATCACGCTGAATTTATTTCAGCTGATATTTCTGAATATCCCTCCGAAAACATTGAAAAATTGTTCGGAAATGCGGATATAAGAATTCTTGTCGGTTGCGCTCCGTGTCAAACTTTTTCATCACAAACAAAAAAATACAAAAACCGCTCTTCCAGCAAAAAGTGGACTTTGTTGCGCTATTTCGCAAAACACATAGAAAACATCTTGCCCGATGTGGTTTCTATGGAAAATGTGCCGGAACTGAAAAAGTTTGATGTGTATGAAGAGTTCGTATCAACCTTGCAAAGATTGGGCTATCACTACGACAGCAATATCGTGGATTGCAGTCAATACGGGCTTCCGCAAAAACGGCGGCGTTTGGTTTTGTTGGCTTCACGGCTTGGAGAAATCAAACTGATCAAACCGGAGCAAATACCGGAAAAAAGAACCGTTAAAGATGCAATCGGTAATTTACCTAAGTTAGAAGCGGGGCAAATGGACGCGAATGATCCGTTGCACCGTTGTGCCGGATTAACGCCGATTAACTTGGAGCGTATTCGCCAATCAATTCCCGGGGGAACATGGCGGGATTGGGACGAACGCCTGATGTTGAATTGTCACAAAAAAGAAAGCGGGCGTTCATATAAAAGCGTGTATGGGCGTATGAAATGGGACGAACCGTCTCCGACAATGACAACGGAATTCTACTCTTTGGGAACGGGACGGTTCGGGCATCCTGAACAAGATCGGGCTTTGTCTTTGCGGGAAGGTGCGCTTTTGCAAACTTTTCCGGAAGACTACAAGTTTTTTCAACATGTTGAAAACATGGCGATTTCAACCATTAGCCGACACATAGGCAATGCCGTTCCTGTTGATCTTGGGAAAATTGTCGGACTTTCCATTCAACAGCATTTGAATCACGTTATCTGTGAAAGGTAATAGAGATGTCGAAAGAATACAGAATTAGCGTAAATACTCGTATTTTGGAATTGCTTGGTCCCAATCTGTACACAAACATTTATTATATTTTGGCGGAATTGATTGCCAATGCATACGATGCTGATGCGCACAATGTGTATTTGATAGAGGATAGAGACAGCGGAGATATTATCGTTGAAGATGACGGACGAGGAATGTCTTATGAAAACGGCGATATTGACCGTTATTTAAACGTTGCCAAAGAAACCAGAACATCAGAGGAAGATTCCAAAACACCGGAAGGACGCATGAAAATGGGGCGCAAAGGTGTTGGTAAGTTGGCAGCGTTATCTGTTGCAGAAAAAGTGTTGATAAAAACAATATGCAACGGGGAAAAATCAGGGTTCATTTTGTCTCGTACTGTCGGTGAAGATAATTTATTGGAACCCTTGCAGGAAGATAGGATCGAGTTTAAAAAAATATCACAAAACGGCACATCCGTTGTTATGCAAAACCCTCAATACAAAATGCATAAAACGCTTGAAGCAATCAAGCGAAATTTACTGAAAATATTCCCGTTGGTAGGTGCGGATTTTAGAATTCATATTGAAGTGAATGGAAAGAGCGAAGTTATTGATAATTTTGATAAAAATATTATATCGGAATTGTCAACATTGATAACGCTCGGAGATGGTTATAAAGAGCTTGGTCAACATTTTTCAGCGGAATTTGATGATATAAAAAACGATGTTTTGAAAAACAAAGAAGCGTACAGCATACCTGTGAAATTGCTTAATAGAAACGGAAGTGAAAAAGAGTATAACTTGGTAATTTGTGGTTGGATCGGAACGTATAGATCCACAAAAGGGCGAAAATCCGAACCGACTGATTTCCCAGATAATTTTATTTCTCTTTATGCAAATGGTAAAATGGGAGAGTTTAATATTCTGCCAATTGTCGGTCAAAATAAGTTGGCGGAAGTGTATGTTGTCGGACAATTGCATATTGATTTGTTTGAATTGACGGAATTGCCTGATATGGCATTAAGTAACCGTCAAGGATATAAAACGGATGATAAGCGTTATCAGGAAGTAATAAAATATGTTCGAGATAGCCTGCTTCCCGAAATTCTCAATATGCGTTTGCGTTATGTTGATCGTAAAAATAGAGACAAAGGTTTAAAAAAACAAAAACAACAAGAGCAATATGAAAAAGATTTCCGAGAAGCTACAGAAAAATTCAAACAGAAAACATCTGAAGCTATTCTTTCCGAAATAGTGAAAGATGATCGTGATGCGAATAGAGAGCAGTTGCAGAGCAAAATAGATTCTCTGATCAATGAAAATCTCCCACAATTGGGAATTAAAAAGAAAATTGATGCGCAGAAAAGAAAGATTCTAATCAGCCATACTCACGCAGATAAATGCCTTGCGGATGTTGTTTATAAAATGTTGCTCCATAATGGATTTGAAGAAAAAGATATTATTTACACAAGCTGTGATGATGAAGAAGCAAGAATACCCGATGATAAAAAAATATATGACTATTTAAAAACATTCTTCGTTGACAGCTATTCGGATGAAAAAATTTTTGTCGTCTTTATTACGAGTAAAGATATGGGAGTTGCTTGGGGGGCTGTAGTTGAAGTCGGCGCAGCTTGGATAACCCAAGCAGATCATCAAATTTTCAACATCGTCGGTTTTACTCCTCATGCTCCCTTAGATGATCAAAGACAATGGCATACATCAACAAAAGATGAAGATGGAAACCTGTGTATGGATAACATTAACAGCGATATCTTCTGTAAGAAGATAGAGAGTATCTCCGATTACTTTAAAAGGAAAAAGAAAAGCAGAACAGAGAATAAAGCATATTTGGGAACTTTGGTTTCTATCGTCTAACTGTATTCCCCCTGACAAATGGCACGATTTTGAAGAATGGCAGATTCTGCCATTCTTTTTTTATGTTGTTTGAACAGGAGGAAGAATGGCTGACTTTGCGGACATGGCGCAAGCCGAACAGGAATCGTTGAACGCCGAAGCGACGGAGCGTCTGAAATCGGTTCGTGTTGATACATCATTGAAATTTTGCGCCGAATGCGGTGCGCCGATTCCTCTCGCCCGCCGTCAGGCGGTTCCGGGATGCCGTCTGTGCGTCGAATGCCAGTCGGAACGGGAGCGTGTCTGATGGCGGGTTTTATCGGTTTAATCACGGAATACTGGGGCGTCATCGTCGGCGTGGCGGGATTTTTCTTCGGCTGGGTGAAGTTCACGGCGGCGAAGACTTACGCGCTGAAAGACGATCTGAGCAAAATCGAAAAGCGGCTGGACGTTTTGGAACAGGGCTACAAAAGCGTCGCCAGCAAAGAGGACATTCACAAAATCAGCATTCAGGTGGAGCGGCTGACGGGCGAAATGAAGCGCATTGACAGCGTTTTGACGCGCACGGAAGCCATTTTGCAGCGGCAAGAGGAATATCTGCTGAACGGAGGGCGCAAGTGATGGAATATCAGCAGTTGATTACGGAAAATCAGCGTTTGGCTGTTTTGAAATTTTTAAGGGACGACAACGATTACACGCAGAACACGTCGATTTTGCAGGACGGACTGACGGCTATCGGATTGGACATTTCACGGGACAAACTGGAAATGGAAGTCAGCTGGCTTGCCGAACAGGGATTGGTCGAAATCGAACATTACCGCACGGTTACGGTCGTCAAACTGACAGGTCGCGGCTTGGATGTGGCGGAAGGGCGCGCACGCGTGCCGGGCGTCAAGCGTCCGCGTCCCGTTTAAGGAGTCTTCAATGCCGCGTAAATCCAGCATTAAACAGTTGCCGTCGCCGATTAAAACGGAAATCGACCGCCTGCTGTCAGACGGGCGGACGACGATTGACGAGATTGTGGCGCACTTGCAAAAACTGGGCGTGACCGTGTCGCGTTCCGCCGTCGGGCGTTATTCGCAGCGGTTCGAGGACGTGTCCCGCAAAATGCGCGAGGCGCGCGAAATCTCGACGGCTTTTGCCAAAGAGCTGGGGGATTTCAAAAACGACGAGGTCGGGCGGCAGATTACCGAAATGCTGCGGACGGTGATTTTCAATGTCCTGCTG
>ERZ808245.402-NODE-402-length-22644-cov-5.956262_pt1 | contig 22644 bp, 24 predicted proteins | sample MGYA00521243_ERZ808245 | MGnify/ENA primary metagenome ERZ808245 (study PRJEB31516, sample SAMN03275576) | gut metagenome | biome: mammalia-associated habitat; material: feces | host: Papio cynocephalus | place: Kenya | collected 2012-07-07 ... | reverse complement strand
CGGCCTTTTTCCCGCCGATCACGCTCGAGGCGTCGTAGGACGAATACACGCCCGGGTGCTCATGTACCACCGTGTTGCCCACCTACTGCATCACACCTTTCAAAATAAAGTCTGTCAGCACCGCGCTTTCCTCGTCCGCCGTCGCCACGAAGTAGGCCGTGCAGCGCGCGGTGCCCCGCCGCACGAACATACCGTACTCCTCGTCCCACTCCGTTTTCTCCCAGCTGAGTTCGTCGAGCGTCAGCCCGTCGGCAAGACCGCCCAGCAGCGTCTCGCTGACCGTCTCCGCCGTCTGTTCGCACGCACGCGCTCCCTTTCGGCGCGGCGCGTAAACATCCAGCGACGCCGCCATTTTGAGCTTCCTGCCGTACACCTCGACCGTCCGCCCGCTCTCCGCGTCGTACCGCTCGCCGAGATAGTTCATCAGCCCCGCGTGTGCCAGCTCCGCCTGTTTCGCGCCGACGGCGACCACGCTCCCGCTTCTCTCGCGGAAGTGCTCGTCCTCATAGGCCGCCATCGCGTCAAGACCGGCGGCCTTCAGCCGGCTCACAAGCTCTGTCCGCACCTGTCCCGCCACCGTCATGCCGTCTCCTCCTCGCGGTCGAGCACCGCCCAGTAGTGCGTCACCAGAGCGCCGAGCTTCACGCCCTCCGCGCGGCGGACGCGGTAGCGCTTTCCCTCACAGAGGATATGGTCCCCCTGCGCCACGCGCACCTCCGCGCTGCCGAGATAGCGCCAGCAGCGACGATCCGCCGCGCCCAGCGGCCCGACGGAGAACGGCTCGCCGCCGCTCACCGCCGTAACGGGCTGCACGAAGCCGTGCGTTTCGCCCGTTTCCGCGCCATGCTCCACCGTCACGGCCATGCCGTAGCGGCGGAACGCCTGCTCGATCATGCTTTTCATCCCTTCACTGCGCAAAAGAAGAAGCCGCCTCCTTCCGTATACGGGGCCATCAGCTGCCGTGCGCTGCGCCGCAGCGCCGCGGCGCGCTCGCTGTTCGCGCCGCCCCTGACCTCGATCGTCACGTCGCCCGCGCGGAGGGAGGACAGCTCCTCCGCCCCGCCGAGCCTTGCGTCCGTCAGCGCGGCGGCCGCCAGCCATGCGCTCGCGCAGATGAACGCGCCCTCGCAGTCCTCCGGCGCAACGCCCTCGCGCAGCTCGCGTTCGAGCGCCTGCGCGCTTGCCGCGCAGAGCCGTTTGAGCAGCGCCTCGTCCTCCGCGCCGCAGGCGCAGATGCTCTTCGCCGTCTCAAGGATCTCCTCGTCCATCGCTCTCCCTCCTTTCGCTCCCTGCCGCCGTTAAACAGTCAGCACCTTGGATGCCTCCTGATAGGGCTTTGCAAAGCCCGAAATGCTCGTGATCGCCGCACGCTCGATCTGACGGTCGATGAGCTTGTCGTACTCCACCATCACCTCGCTGCCGCAGATGTGCTCGAGGGCATAGTTCTTGTCAAGGCCGATGAGCTTGCCCGCGGGGACGGCGGAGGTGCGCAGCAGCTTCGCGCCCAGCGGCGTGGAGAGCGTGCCAGTGCCCTGGAAGTTCAGACCCGTCAGCGGATTCTGGAACTCCGAGAGCTTGAGCATCTGCAGCATCACGTCGTTGGATACCAGCATCGTGTTCATGCTGTAGGGGTCGAACTTGGACCAGAACTCCAGCAGCGCGCTGTAGGTCAGCGTGCCCGCCGTGCCGCTGATCTTGCCGCTGCCGCTGCCGATCTCGTAGGCGTCGGCGGCGTTATTGTTGCCGTCGCCGTTCATCAGCACCTGCACCGCGTCGTCAAGGTGCATACGGGCGATGTACGCGCCGATCTGGCGCAGGGTCACGGAAAACAGATCCAGTCTCTGGAAGCGAATGGCCTCGTAGCTCGCCACAAGCATACGTCCGCGCTTGTGGAGCTTCACCAGATTCTCCTGCGTGCGGATGGCGGTCGTCGGAAGGACCGCGCCCTCCTCCACGCGGCGCAGCGCCTTGTCGTCGTCCGTCGGCACGGACGCGATGGTGCGGTAATCCATGCCGTCGAAGTTGGTCGTGGTCGCAGTGATCTCGGGCAGGATGTCGCTCTCCATGCCCTGACGCACCACGCGCGAAACAAACTCGGGGAACAGCACCGCGCTGTCGGTCGTATGGAAGAACTTCTCCACCATGTCGCTGCCCGCGCCCTTGACGTGGATGTCAAAGCGCTTGAGCTGACGCTGAAAGGCGTCCAGACCCTCCAGCGCCGTGCCACGATAGTTTTCGCTCGGGTCCATGCCTTCGAGCACCTTGGAAAAGCTCTTGCCGCTCTGGGCATACATACCCTTTTCGAGCTTCAGATTTTCATAGCCGTAAGTCATTTTTTCTCCTCCTCTTAAAGCATGATGGTCATGGTCGCGCCGACCGTATCGACCTCGACGGCAAGATAGCTGTGCCCGCCGCTGGTCACAACGCTCACGCCGCCGTTTCCGTCCGCCGCGAGCGTATTCCAGCCGACCGCCGGCGCGGTCTCGCCGCTGTACGGTACGCGCACAAGGCCGCCGAGCTGCACGCTGCACGCCTTGCCGTCGCGGCCCATCGCCGCCACCACGCCGCAGAAGCCGTCGTTCGCGGCGCACTTGCTCACCGTGCCGTTGGCGGATACCTTGACGACCTTGCCCTCCTCGGCTCCCGTGCCTGCCGCGAAGGTCGCACACCACGCGCCGATGCCCTCGTAAGAAATGCTCATCTCATTTCCTCCTCTTTTCTTCGTTATTTATTCCAAAAAGCGTCCCGCTTTTTTGGTCTCTCAGCTCACACGCAGAAGTCGCGCTCGTTTTCCTCGCGCTTCTCGCGCGGATCGACGATCTGCACGTTCGTGCCGAGCTTTTTTGCCGCCCGCGCGCCGAACGCCTTCTTCAGCTCCAGCAGCTCGCGCTCGCCGAGCTTTTCGGTCACGCTCTCGGCCACCGCGCCGTCAAGCGTCTCGTCGGATACCAGCATCAGTCGCCTCACCTCGCGCCGCAGCGCGCCGAGATAGCTCTTCCCCAGCGCGGAGAGCTTCTCAAGCTCCTCCAGCTCGCGCACCTGCGCGCGGCTGCCGCACGCGCGCACCATCGCCTTGAGCGAGCCCTCGCTCTGACCGAAGCGCTTGACCACGCCCGCCGCTCTCTGCGCGGGCACCGCCACAAAGCTCCACTCGTAAGCGTCCGTGATGTCGCTGAGCACCGCGTAGCACAGCTTCCCACCGTAATATTTCCCGCGCTCGTGCTCGCAGAGTCCCGCGTCCATCCCGCAGATCGAGCAGCTTCGCTTCGCCGCGCTGCACCCGACGCTCACTTCCTTTTTGATGCCGCCCTCGATCTCCGCGATCAGCTCTGCATTTTTCTCCGTGCGCAGCATATAGGCCCAGCCCTTGCACCAGCAGTATTTGTCGCCCGCCGTCGTGCGCGTCTCCTCCTCGATGACCTCCGCGCGGTAAATGCGCGCCGTCTGTCCGCCCGCCGACCAGCTGTGGTCGAAGATGCCCGTCCTGCCGACGAACAGCTCCGAGAGCTTCTCCAGCGCCGCGCGGTCGAAGCGCTCAAAGTCGCGGTCCACCTCGTTGTCGCACAGCTTCACCGCAAAGGTGTAGACCTCCTCTGCGCGCAGCTCCTTCTTCGCAAAGCGGTTGATGCGCGCCAGCTCCTCTGCCGTCACGGCGATGCCCGCTTCCTTTCCTTTCTCGCTCAAGCCTGTTCCTCCCTCTCGTCATTTTCCAGTCGAAGCCTGCGCGCCTGCTCGCGGTACAGCTCCGCCTTGGCCTCCTCCACAAGGTCCTGCAAATTGATGTCGTCCCACTCCACGGCAAAGCGGCAGCCGTAGCCGTGCAGGCGCAGCCACAGCCGGCACACGCGCTCGACCACCGGCGTGAGCGTGCGCCGCAGCGCCGTGATCTCGCTCGTGAGCATATCCGCCTGCTGGCTGCTCATGCGCTCGGTGGACGACCAGCTCAGCCCCAGCAAAAACGGCGGCAGACCGGTCTTAGCCACCAGCTGCTCGAGGATCTGCCGCACCGGCACCTCACAGTCGGGCATCACGTTGTCCGCGCCGATGGCGCGGATGCTCACGTCGCCCACGCTCACAAAGTCGCGCACGCTCCCGCCGCGCGTCTCCTGCATCGCGCCGGACCACTCCTGCGCCAGCAGCTCGGCCCGCTCGCGCGCCAACGCGCCGTCCGGCTCCTCGCCCTGCGGCTTGTAGACCACCGCGAAGCGCACGTTGCCGCAGCGCTCCCAGTTCTGACCCACCGCGTAGTAGATGCGCGAGAGCAGCTCCGCCATAAAGGGCATCGAGCGCAGCAGCGACACGCCGTAGGGATTCTCCGACTCCGGCAGCAGCGGCGTGAAAAGCACCAGCTCCTGCCGTGGCAGCTCGCGCAGCCTCCCCGCCGCGTCGTAGCCGCAGAACCGCACGTCCAGCGCCGTTTCGCCCTCGCGCAGGGCAAGCTGCTCCACGCGGTGGCACAGCACCGCCGCGATCTCGCGTCCCTCCGCGTCCGGCACGATCTCGCCCACTGCGCGCCCGTTCGTCAGCAGCGAATCCAGATACTTGTCCAGAAAGGCGTTGAAGCCCGCCTGCGCGTGTCCCACATTCACCGTGCGCAGGAATTCGCTCAGCTCCTCCTGCGCCCGCTCGTCCTCACACGGCACGCGGAGGCCGCCGCTGAGCCTCACCAGCTTTCCGATCGCAGCGTCCACGATCGGCACCGCCTCGCGGACGCTGCGGTAGAGCGCCGCGTCCGCCCCGCCGAGCGGCATGTAGCCCCGCAGCGCCGTAAAAGGATGCCCTCCCCTCTCGCGCACCTGCACCGCTGCGGCCGCGCCGCCCGTCTGCTCCTTTTTCCTTCGTTTCACCGTTCTGCCGCTCCTCTCCAGTTCGTCGTTCTTGTCACCGCGCACGCGGCCGGCATTGCGCCGCGTCCCGCCGTCACAGACATCGCAAAGTATCGCATCTCGTCCATCGCGTGATCGTTCTCCTTGCGCGGCACATCGTGCCCGCTCCCGTCGTTCACCCATTCGTAGCTCTCCATCTCCCGCAGGCAATCCTTACAGCTCCGGCAGATCACGAGCCTCCGCTTCTTCAGAAGATCCGCCGTCACCCGCAGTCCGTCCGCCACCGCGTTGTTCGCCCGCAGCACGCGGAAGCCCCTGCGCCGCAGCGTCTCGATGAAGCTCGCCGCCGACGGGTCCACGATCACGCGCTCGATCCTTCTTCCCCGCGTCAGCTCCTCGAGCGCGTCGACGTATTCCTCATCCGTTTTCTGCCGGCCCTCCGCGCGGGAATCGTAGTAGTATTCGTCCACGCGGTACCACACGCCGTCCTTGAGCGCCCACAGCCCCATGCTCGTCGGGTTCACCGTCCCGTAGTCCACGGAAACGCGCAGCCTCTCCCACGGCTCCGCGGGCGCCTCCTGCGCGTACTCCCCGGGCTCGTAGAAGTCATAGATGCGCCCCTCCGCCGCCGTCCATTCGCCCAGCACGAAGCGGCGGTAGAAAATACCGCTGTACATACTCTCGTACCGGGCGCGCACCCTCGCGCTCAGCGACGGATTGTCCGCCATCGTGAAGTGGAGGTAGAGCGCCCCTTTCTCCTCAGCCCGACACACCCACTCCCGGTAGAACCAGTGGTTCGGCCCCTCGGGATTGCAGCTGAACCACAGCCGGCTCCCCTCGACCGAGCAGCGCGCGCTCGCCTGCTCGACGAACGAGCGCGGCATCAGCGCCGCCTCGTCAAACAGCGCCCCCGCCAGCGTCATGCCCTGGATCAGCGCGGCGCTTGCCTCGTTCGCCCCGCCGAAAAGATAGAACCGGTTTTCCCGTCCGCGACGCCGCACGATCAGCAGCTTTTCGCTCCGCTTCTCCTCGCAGACGAAGCCCAGCTTCCGCAGCTGCGGCAGCACCGTTTCCAGCAGGTTGCGCCGCAGCGCGCCCACGCTCCGCCCGCACAGCGCAAACTGCCGGTCGGAAAAGCACGCCATCGCCCAGAAAAAAAAGCCCATTCCCATCGCCAGCGTCTTGCCCGAGCGGATGGCCCCGTCGCAGATGACGGCCGCATAGTCCTCGTATTCCTTTCTCGCCCACCAGACGAACGCCTTCCTCTGCCGCAGCGAGAGCGGTATCATCTCCTTCACTCTTCCTCCTCCGCCTGCACCATTGCGCGGAAAAACTCCTCGGCCTCGCCGCCCTCGCCCTCCAGCATACCGGCCAGCGCCTGCAATGCCTTTACCCGGTCGATGAACCGGATCTCCACGCTCCCGAGGTTGCTGCGGCGGAACTCCGCCACCGCGCCGAGGTCCAGCCGTCGGATCTCGTCCTCCGTCGGCTCCTGGCAGTAGGCGAGCTTCACCGCGTCGTTTGCCCGCGCCAGCGCCATTTCGTACAGTCTCTGGATGACGCGCTCGCGGGTCGCCTTTGCTCGCATTCCTTCGATCACATCCCTTCCGCCGCCGTCCCCAACTCTCCCGCATTTCCTTCTTCCCTGCGCGGGCTGCGCGGTTCCGGCCGCCGTTCGTTTTCAACCGTAGCCGCTCACCCCCGTTTTGTTGCACATTTCTGTGCGTCAAGCGTTCAAAAATTTTTATTTTTTCCGCTTTTTCTCATTTTAACGGAATCTTTACGGTCAAAATGTCCAACGATTTACCTGTCAATTCGTCACATTCATAAAAAATTCATATTTTACCTCTCTAAAGCGTCAAAACGATTGCTTTTTTTGAAGCATCGCTTTATAATTTTTGCTATGGTCCCGCCGTTCCCTGAATGGGCGGGCTTCTTTTTTACACGGCGGGCACAGGAAGATCCCCGTCGAATTTTTGATACGGCGGACTTTGGGAAGATCCCCGCCGGATAAGGAGTGACAGCAATGGAAAACAAGCTCGAAAAGAAATACGGCCTCTTCACCGCGATCTGTATGGTGGTCGGCATCGTCGTCGGCTCGGGCGTATTCTTTAAGGCGCAGGTCATTTTGCAGAAGACCGGCGGCGATATGCCGCTCGGCATCCTCGCCTGGCTCATCGGCGGCGCCATCATGATCGTCTGCATCCTCGCCTTTTCCGCCATGGCGCAGAAATACGAAAAGGTCAACGGCATCGTTGACTATGCCGAGGCCATCGTCGGCAGACGCTACGGCTACTACATCGGCTGGTTCCTTTCCACCATCTACTACCCCACGCTCACCTCGGCGCTCGCCTGGCTGAGCGCCCGCTACACGCTGGTATTCGTCACCTCCGTCGATCCCGATTTCCCGCTCATCGTTCCGGCTGAGGCGGGCGGCTGCATCATCGGTCCCGAGTGCCTCGCGCTCATGCTCTTCTACATGGTCTGCGCCTACGCCGTCAACGCGCTCTCGCCGAAGCTCGCCGGTAAGTTCCAGGTCGCCACCACCGTCATCAAGTTCATTCCCCTCGCGCTCATGGCGGTCGTCGGCATCATTTTCGGCCTTGCCAACGGGATGCTGACCGCCAACTTCACCACGCCCGCCGTCGGCTACGAGGTCGCGGGCAGCCCGCTCTTCGCTGCCGTCTGCGCCACCGCCTTCGCCTATGAGGGCTGGATCATCGCCACCTCCATCAACGCCGAGCTCAAGGATTCCAAGCGCAACCTGCCCAAGGCTCTGCTCATCGGCGGCCTCATAATCGTCGCCACCTACATTCTCTATTACATTGGCGTCGCCGGCGGCGCCACCAATCAGGAGCTGTGCGACTCCGGCGCGACCGCCGCGTTCATCAACGTGTTCGGCAATGTGCTCGGCAACATCCTCAACCTCTTCATCGCCATCTCCTGCATGGGCACGATGAACGGCCTGATGCTCGGCTGCTGCCGCGGCCCCTACTCCCTTGCCGCCCGCGGCGAGGGCCCCCACCCCGAGCTTTTCAGTCAGGTGGACAAGGTCTCCAACCTCCCCAACAACTCCGCCATCCTCGGATTGTTCTACTGCGCCGCCTGGGGTCTCTACTTCTATCTCTCCAACCTCGCCGGCACTTGGAGCCATGCCATCGCCTTTGTCGGCACGCCGTTCGAGAGCGTCATTTTCTTCTTCGACCCCACCGAGCTGCCCATCATCACCATCTACGCCCTCTACATCCCGATCTTCATCAACTGGATGAAGAAGGCGACCGACGAATCCGCGCTGCGCCGCTACGTCATTCCGGCGCTCGCCATCTGCGGCTCGATCTTCATGGTCATCGCCTGCCTCATCGGCCACAAGATGGGCAACTTCTGGTATCTGCTCACCTTTGCGGTCATCATGCTCATTGGCAAGCGCTTCGCCAAAAATAACGTCTGAGCCCGTCTCATTCACCGGATACCTTGAAGCAAAAGTGGGGGCAGAGAGCCGTTCGGCCCTCTGCCCCCGCTTCCCTTATGCCCCGCCCTTCCTCGGCTTTTTTCCGTCAAAAAAACGACCGCTCCCGCGGTCGTTTTTCGTTTCCTATTTGGTTTCAGTTCAGCGCCTCGGCGTTGAGGTCAAAGAGCTCGCGCACCCGCGCGTGCAGCGCCGGGTGTCCCTCCAGCCTCGGGTCGAGGGCAAGCAGCGCCTCCGCCGCGCCCTGTGCCTCGTAAAGCAGCTCCATGTCGCAGGTGAAGTCCGCCACGCGCAGCGTCGGCAGGCCGTGCTGCCGCGCGCCGAAGAAGTCGCCCGGGCCGCGCAGCTTCAGATCCTCCTCCGCCAGCGCGAAGCCGCTCTGCGTGCGGCGCATCGCGTCGAGCCGCGTTTTGTTGTCCTCCCCGCGGTTGTCGGAAACGAGGATGCAGTACGACTGCCATGGCCCGCGCCCCACGCGCCCGCGCAGCTGATGGAGCTGCGAGAGCCCGAAGCACTCCGCGTTCTCGACGAGCATGACCGAGGCGTTCGGCACGTCCACGCCGACCTCCACCACTGTGGTGGAAACGAGCACGTCGATCTCACCCGCGGCGAACGCGCGCATGACCGCCTCCTTTTCCTTCGGCTTCATTTTTCCGTGCAGAAAACGCACCGTTCGGTTCGAGAACACCTCTTTCTGCAATTTTTCCGCATAGGCGGTCACCGCCTTGCGCTCGTCGGGCAGCTCGCCGTTCTCCTCCACCATCGGACAGACGATGTAGGCCTGCCGTCCCTCCGCAAGCTGCTTTTCGAGGAAGGCGTAAATGCGCTCATGGTAGCTCGACGGCACGGCGTAGGTCTCGATGCTCCGCCGTCCCGGCGGCAGCTCGTCGATCACTGAAACGTCAAGGTCGCCGTAGATCATCAGCGCCAGCGTACGCGGGATAGGCGTCGCGGACATGACGAGCAGGTGCGGGTTCTCACCCTTGGCTCCCAGTGCCGCGCGCTGGTTCACGCCGAAGCGGTGCTGCTCGTCGGTCACGACCAGCCCGAGGCTCTGATATGAAATGTCCGGCGAGAGCAGCGCGTGCGTACCGATGGCAAGGTCGATCTCCCCCGCCGCAAGCTGCTCTAAGATCGACCGCCGCGTTTTCGCCTTGGTCGAGGCCGTCAGCAGCGCGCAGCGCACGCCGAGCCCTTCCAACAGCGGCGCGAGCGTGTGATAGTGCTGCTCGGCCAGAATTTCCGTCGGCGCCATCAGCGCCGCCTGCAGGCCGCTTTTCGCCGCAAAGTAAATTCCCGCCGCCGCGACCATCGTTTTGCCGCTGCCCACGTCGCCCTGCACGAGCCGGTTCATCGGCCGCTCCGCCGTCATGTCGCGCAGGATATCGTCCACCGCGCGTCCCTGCGCGCCGGTAAGCGAGAACGGCAGCGCACCGAAAAACGGCGTCATATCGACCGCCGCGCAGGTCTTGCCCTTTACGGTCGTCCGCCGCGCGCGCAACAGCCGCAGCCCCAGCGTAAGAAAATACAGCTCCTCGAACGCGAGCCGCCGCCGCGCTGCGGCCAGCGCCGCGTCGTCCGCGGGGAAATGGATATTCTCGTAGGCATACCGCACATCGCACAGCCCATGCTGCCGCCGCAGCTCCGCGGGGAGCAGGTCGGGCAGCCGGTCCGCTCCCTCGTCCAGTCCCTGCCGGATGGCGCGGTGGAGCAGGCTTTGCCCCACGCCCGCCGTCAGCGGATAGACCGGCACAATGCAGCCGGTGACGGCGTGCAGACCCTCCCGTTCAAAGACGGGATTCGTCATCGTCCGCCGCAGCAGCGTCCCCTCGACTGTGCCGTAGAACGTGTAGCTCTCGCCCACGCGGAACGTGTTTTTCAGGTACGGCTGGTTGAAATACATCAGCTCCAACGCGGCGCTTTCATCCACCACGCGCAGCTTGACAAGCTCCAATCCCTTTCGGATGCGCGAGAGCTTCGGCTCCGACGCCACCATCGCCGTCACGCAGGCGCGCTCACCGACTTGCAGCTCCGCGATGCGGCGGCTCTCCCGCCGGTCCTCGTAGGCGCGCGGAAAATAGGAGATGAGGCTTTTAAGATCCGTGATGCCGAGCTTTGCAAGGCTCTTCGCCCGCGCCTCGCCCACGCCCTTGACAAAGCGCACATCGGTATTCAGCTCCGCCACGGCCCTCGCCTCCTCTCGGAAAATCTTCCTTCATTATACTCGCTTTCCCCGCATTTGAAAAGGGCCTTCCGCCGTCAGCGGAAAGCCCTTGTTCCCTTACGTTCTTCGAACGTAATCGACGTAGCGGAAGCGCAGGCCGTTTTCCTCCTGCCATTCCCCCACCGTCTCCGCCGTCCAGTCGGGGGCGGCGTCGAGGTTCGGAAAGAAGGCGTCCGCCCCCTCCGCCGCAGCGTCCACCTGCGTCACCAGTGCGCGCTTGCAACGCGGCAGCAGTGCGCGGTAGAGCTGCGCGCCGCCCATGAGCACGGCGTCCTCTCCAGCCAGCGCCGCAGCCTCGTCGATGCTGCGCGCCAGCTCCACGCCCTCGCGCGGCGGAAGTGTCGTGCTCACCACGATGTTCCGCCGGTTCGGCAGCGGCCTGCCGCCCGGCAGCGAGAGCAGGGTGTTCTTCCCCATCACGACGGTCTTTCCCACCGTGAGCGCCTTGAAGCGCTTGAGGTCGGCGGAAATATGAAACAGCAATGCGTTGTCCCGGCCGATGGCCCAGTTTTTGTCCACGCAGACGATGGCGGTCATAGTGCTCTCCTTTACACCGCGATGGGGATCTTCGCCTCGAATGGGCAGGGCTCATAGCCCTCGAGCCGGAAGCTGTCCTTTGTGAAGGCGTAGAAATCCGTCACGCTCGGGTCGATGAAAAACGCCGGCGCGGGCTTCTCCAGCTCTGAAAGCATCTGCTCGATGATGGGCACATGGCGGTCGTAGATGTGTGCGTCCGCGATGACGTGCACCAGCTCGCCGGCCTTGAGTCCGCTGACCTGCGCCATCATGTGGACCAGCACCGCATACTGCACCACGTTCCAGTTGTTCGCCGCCAGCATATCCTGACTGCGCTGGTTTAAAATAGCGTTGAGCGTATCGCCGGACACATTGAACGTCATGGAGTAGGCGCAGGGATAGAGCGCCATCTCATGCAGGTCGGCAAAATTGTAGAGATTCGTCAAGATGCGCCGCGAGGCGGGATCATGCTTGAGGTCATAGAGCACGCGATCCACCTGATCGAACATTCCCTCTTTGTATTGATGCTTCACGCCGAGCTGGTAGCCGTAGGCCTTGCCGATGCTGCCGCTCTCGTCCGCCCATGCGTCCCAGATGTGGGAGGAGAGGTCGTGGACGTTATTGCTTTTTTTCTGCCAGATCCACAAAAGCTCGTCCACCGCGCTCCTCCAATAGGTGCGGCGCAGCGTGAGGATGGGGAATTCCCTTTGCAGGTCGTAGCGGTTGACAATGCCGAATTTCTTGACCGTGTGCGCCGGGGTCCCGTCCTCCCAGCGCGGACGCACGGCAAGCTCCGTGTCCCACACGCCGTTTTTCAAAATATCCTCGCAGTTCCGGCGAAAAACCTGATCGGCATAGCTCATATCCTAACCTCCCGGGATCGTTGATTTTTTCTATCTTACCACAGACGGTGGACAGCTGTCACTTCTTTTTTTGTTTTTTCGCAAAATTGCTCTTCCCTGCATTTCGCGCCGAAAAAGCATACATCTCATACCCCTGTTTCCCAATTTTTGGGAAAAATTGCTATGCTTGGTTCCAATGATAAAATTCGTAGGAGAAGGAGTTGAAGCCGATGCCGTCGTGGGTCGCCTGGCTGGTCGCCGCCGTGAGCACCACCGCCTTTCTTGTCCTCTGGTTCTGGGAAGTGCGGCGCGTCCTGCGCAGCCGCCGCAGCGTGGTGGAAAGCGCCGCCGCGCAGCTCTCCGCCTGCCGCCGTCAGGCCGCCGGCGTGCGCTACGATCCCGAGCTTGCTCAGATCCTCGCGCGCAGCGAGAGCATCTACCGGCAGGCCGTCGCGCACTATAACGATACGCTTTGCAAGCCGTGGTGCTACCTGCCGGGCCATCTGCTCGGCTTCGACCGCGATACCGGAGGCGACGACCTCTGACCACCGTGGTGCCGAATGATCTCCTACAAGAAAGAAAGCGAGCCGCTCTGTGAGCGGCTCGCTTTTTGCCTTACTTTTTTTCCTCCTCGGCGGGCGCCTCGGCAGCGCGTCTGGCCTGCTCCTCCTCTTCCAAGACGCGGTAGGCGACCTTGCCGACGAGCGTCTTGGGCAGCTCATCGCGGAACTCGATGTCGCAGGGCATGGCATACTTCGCGATGTGCTTGGAGCAGTAGCTCATCAGCGCCTGACGGGTCGCGTCGTTCGCGGGGATGCCGGCGGCGAGCTTGACGAAGGCCTTGACCTTCTGCATCCGGTAGGCGTCGGGGATACCGATGACGCAGCTCATCTGCACCATCTCGTTCGCGTCGAGGATATTCTCGATCTGACCGGGATAGACGTTGTAGCCGGACGAGACGATCATGCGCTTGGCGCGGCCGCGGAAGTAGACGAAGCCCTCGGCATCCATTGTGCCGAGGTCGCCGGTGTAGACCCAGGTCAAACCGTCGGTGTGGCGGCGCAGCGTCTGCGCGGTCTCGTCGGGGTGCTTCATGTACTCCTTCATCACAGTGGGGCCGGCGAGCAGGATCTCGCCCTCGGTGCCGTAGGGGACCTCCTTGTCGGTGTCCGGCTCAACGATCTTGATGTAGGTGTCGGGGAAGGGCACGCCGATCGAGCCCTCCTTGAACATATGCGGCGGCGTCAGGCAGCAGGCCGTGACGGTCTCGGTGGTGCCGTAGCCCTCGCGTACCTGCACGGGCGCGCCGTGGGCGTAGAGGAATTTATCCAGCTTCTTCTTCAGCTCGATCGACAGGCTGTCGCCGCCGGAGAACACGCCCTTGAGCGAGCTGAGGTCCGCGTTCTCCATACTCGGCAGGCGCAACAGCGCCTCGTAGAGCGTGGGCACGCCCGCGATGAAGTTGCAGTGATACTTGGTGATGAGCTTCGCGTAGCTCTTGGCGGTGAAGCGCGGCACGAGGATGCAGCGCCCGCCCTGCGAGAGCATGGTGTGGACGCACACGCCGAGGCCGAAGCCGTGGAACAGCGGCATGGCGGCGAGCATCTTGTCGCCGGGGTTGAACATCGGGTTCGCCGCGATGACCTGCTGACCGAGCGCGTTGAAGTTTCTGTTCGTCAGCACAATGCCCTTGGTGGTGCCGGTCGTGCCGCCGGAGTAGAGAATGACGGCGGGGTCGTCGCCGGTGCGCTTGACGGAGTAATTCCAGAAACAGGCCTTGCCCATGTTCATGAATTCCTTCCAGCGGATGACCGGCGCATCCTTCGGGATCTTGGCGATCTTGCGTCCCTCGGTGAGCATATAGCCTGCGCGGACGGGCTTGCTCAGCTCATCCTTGACGCTCGCGATGATGATGTTGACGACCCTGGTGTTCTGGCGGATGCTCTCGAACTTATTGTAGAACTGGTCGAGCGTGATGGCGGTGACGCTCTCGGACTCGTTCAGATAGAACTCGATCTCCTTTTCCGCCGAGAGGGGATGGATCATGTTCGCGATGCCGCCGACGAGGTTGACGGCATAGAACATATAGATGGCCTGCGGGCAGTTGGGCATGGCGATGGTGACCTTGTCGCCCGCACGCACGCCGATGGTCTTGAGGGAGCGGGCGCACTTCTTGATCTCCTCGATCATTTGAGGATAGCTCGTGGACTTACCCATGAAGTCGAACGCGATGTTCCTGGGGTACTTCTTGGCGATCAGCTCGAGCGCCTCAAACATCGAGCCGTCAAAGTAGTCCAGATGCAGCGGCACGTCGCCGGTGTGACCCGCCCACGGGGTCTTGGCAGTGATCTCAGTCATAATCGACCTCCTGTTCAAATGGCAGCTCGAGCAGTTCGGGGTGCGCGAGCAGGTGTTTGAAGAGCCGGATGCTCTTGGAATAGTAATAGCCGTCGGCAATGCGCTCATCGACCGTGAAGCCGAGGTCGACCGTCTCGCGCATGGCGACGAGTCCGTTCTGATCGTAAAGCGGCGTCCACTTCTTCTCGCCGATGACGCAGAAGAACGAGCAGGTGCCCCAGTTCGTGAGATGGTGGTAGCCGCTGCGCAGGCGGATGGAGCCGAGGTTGGAGAGGAACACCGAGGCGTAGTTCGGATCGTCCCCGATGAGAACGTCCGGACACCAGCCGTGGCGGTCGAGCCAGCGGATGAAGCGGACCGCCGCCTTGGATAGAAAGCGCGGCAGCTTGTTGAGGATATCCATGCTGTTGTCCGTGGTGTTCAGCTTCTGCTCATGGCGCGTGGCATAGATGCGGCGGCGGATCTCCTCGTGAACGGTGTCCACGGTGTCGGTCGGCGCGGCGTCGAGCAGGGCGACTGCCTCCTCGCTGCCGTCGGAAAACTCCTTCTTGATGATAAAGCCCGCCGTGACCTTATTGCGCTGGTAGTAATTCTCGTTCGCGTAGAAGCGGTTGAGCTTGGGGCGCAGGGTGATGGTCTTGACCAGCGCCGCCACGATGACGTGGAAGAAGGTGTACTTGAACTCGATGCCCTCAACGTTCTTTTTCGCAAGGTAGGCCTTGATGGGCTCCAGATCAATGCGCTCGGCGATGTAGGCTTCGTTGTCGGCGCGGTGGGGGTAGATGATGCCCATGATAAAATGCAGGGCGTCGGTCTCGCGCAGGAGCGCCGCGTCTCTGCGGTCGCCCCGGCGTCTCTTCGGAGTCTCGCTCATGGAGTGTCCTCTTTTCTTTCTGATTTTCTCTCTGCCCCGTCCGGGTCGAAGCCCTCGAAGATTGCCTGCGCGCCCTCGCGCTCGGCAGCCTTCAGGTTCTCATAGGTGCGGACGGTCCAATAAAACATATGCGCGCCGTAGAACGCGCGGCAGATGCGCGGCGCGAAGCGCCGACGATCCTCAAATTTATAGGCGATGAAGTCGGGTGCGGTGAAGGCGTTGAACAGGAGGTTCGAGAGCAGGAAGCCCACGAAATGCTCCCAGCCCCGCGCGTCCTTGCGGAAATTTTCGGAGAGCTGGCCGCGGATGATCTCGGGCCGGAAGGCGCGCAGCCACATCAGGCAGCGCGGGTCGAAGCTCTCCATACAATAGGGGACGTGATATTGGTCCAGCTCCCTTGCCGTGCGCTCGGCGAGCGCGCGGTGGTTGCCGTGATAGCTCTTGAGCTCCACGACGAGCGGCAGGCCCGTGCCCTCGTAAATGGCAAGGACTTCACAAAGCTGCGGGATCGTTTCCGGCGTACCGGAAAGATGGAGCGCGGCAAGGTCGGCGGCGGTGCAGTCCTCAAGCACGCCGGTCACGCCGGTCATGCGCTTTAGGTCGCTGTCGTGAAAAACGGCGAGCGTGCCGTCGTGCAGCAGATGCACGTCCAGCTCCGAGCCGTAGCCGTGCCGGATGGCGCGGCGAAAGGCCGCAAGGGAATTTTCCGGCACGCTGTCGGCGCTGCAATGCAGCCCGCGGTGGGCGTAGCGCCGATGCTCCAGCGCCGCCCAGCTCGGATGGTTGGCGCGGCTGTTGAGAAAAAAGAGCCAGACAGTGAGCAGAAACAGCGCAAAAAGGATAACGAATTGTAGAGTCTGCACGGAATATCACTTCTTGTTATCGGAAATTGCCGAATTCAGTCGTCCATATCCTCAAAGGCGGCCAGACCGCTTTTGGCCTCGGCTCTGGAATCGCCGTGGCGCACGAAGCACATCGTGACGAAGGACGCGCCGACGAAGATCGCCGCGTAGGGAAAGAGCACGCGGTAGCTGATATGACGCATCAGCGTGCCGGCGAGCACCGGCGTGACAACCTGCGCCGCCATGGAAAAGGTGTAGTAATAGCCGGTGAATTTGCCGATGTCGCTGCCGCGGCACATCTCTAGCACCATGGGGAGCGAGTTGACGTTGATGGCCGCCCACGCAAAGCCCACGAGGGCAAAGCAGACGAACATGACGGGATGAATGGTCGAGTAGAGCGTGGTGAGGAAATAGAAGGTCAAGAACATCGCGGCGAGCAGGGCGCAGCCGAAGAGGATGGTCTTTTTGCGGCCGATGCGCGAGGCGAGCTGGCCGATGGGAATGTAGCTGACGACCGCGCCGGCGGTGGCAATGAGCAGGCAGGTGGACGCGCCGCCAAGCCCCTGTCCCATGACTGTGCCGACGTAGGTAGACCACCATGTCGTTACACCGTTGTAGCCGATGTACCACAGCGCGATGGACGCAAGCAGGAAGCCAAGGCTCCGCTTGACGGGCTTGGGCAGCACCTCATTGCCGCTGCCGTCGTCCTCGGTGAGATCCCACTCGAGATGCTGCGCCTCGAGCGCGCGCGTTTCTGCGGCGAGCTTCGGCTCCTTCACCGTCAAGAACAGCACCGCGACGCTCACGAGCATGACGGCGGAGACGATGAGGAAGAGCGGCTGATAGTTGACATGGGCAAGGCCCGCGGTCTTGGCGTTCGGATAGAGCACCGCCGCGACCGCCAGATAGATGATGCCGCCGATGGCGCCCATGAGGTTGATGATGGCGTTCGCGCGTGAGCGCAGGGGGTTTGGCGTCACGTCCGGCATGAGGGCGACGGCGGGCGAACGGTAGGTGCCCATCGCCACGAGCAGCAGGCCCAGCACGGCGGCAAAGCCGACGAGCTTCTCGGTCGAGGGGGCTGCGGCGTAGCGGTTATCCAGCACCGGCAGCAGGTTCATCAGCACGGCGGCGCAGGCCGTGCCGAGGAGGATGAAGGGCATCCGGCGGCCGATCCTGGTGCTCGTGCGGTCGGAGAGCGCGCCGAACATCGGCAGCAGGAAAAGCGCCAGAATGTTGTCCAGCGCCATGATCGCGCCGGAGATCGTCTCATTCAGATGGAACGTTTCGGTCAGGAGCTTGGGAATGACGCTGTCGTACATCTGCCAGAATGAGCAGATGGACAAAAAGGCGAGGCCGACGAGGATCGTGCGGCGATGATCAAGCTTCATGCGCAGGGTCTCCTTTTGTAGCTTTCTCGGGAGAAACGCGGCGGCCGGGGCGGAAAGGGAAGGTCCTTTCCGCCTTGACCACACGTTAGGATAGCATAAAAACGCGGCGTTGACAAGCGCCGCGTTTCCGTTTAACACTTTTTTAAGAATTTTAACTGGCGAAAAACTCGCCCAGAGAGCCGGTGAGGACGAGCGCTCCGACCGTTAGGAGCAGGAAGAGCATACGGCCCTTTTCCAGTCCCAGCTTAAACAGGAGCGGCAGCAGCAGCGCCAGATAGGCAAGGCCGCAGACGTAAGCGAGCAGGACGGTCGTAAGCAGCTCCGTGTGCCCAAAGGTGAACGCGAGCACGAGCTGAAGCGCTGCGCCGAGCGTCAGCGCGAGAAAGCCGAGCAGGAATTTTTCCGCGTGCAGCTGCCGCTTCGTCACCGGCATGGTCAGCGCGTAGCGCTCCCACTTTGAGCGCTCGTCATAGCCGATGGCGCTCACGGGCAGCATCGCCAGCAGCAGAAGCCCGACGCTGCCGAGCATCGTGCCGCCGCCCGTCAGCGCCGGAATGAGCAGATAGGCCGCGATCAGGAGGAGCAGGACGCGGCTCTGCGCCCAGAGCTCATAAATATCCTTGAGCAGCAGTCCTCTGATTTTCATACGCTCCGCCCTCCTTCGATCATGCCGAGGAGGATATCCTCCAACGTTTTGTCCGGATGTGCCGCGAGCAGCGCGTCCTTCTCCTCGTCGAGCAGCACCTGTCCCTTGTGCAGGAACACCACGCGGCCGCAGAGCTTTTCGATGTCGCTGACGATGTGCGACGAGAGCAGCACGGCGTGCTGCCCGTCGGCGATGAAGTCCTCCAGCTCGCGCAGCAGCTCATCGCGCGCAAAGGGGTCCAGCCCACCGGTGGCCTCGTCGAGCAGCAGGAGCTTCGCCCCGTGCGAGAGCGCAACCGCCAGCGCCAGCTTCATCTTCATGCCGCGGGAGAAGTCCTTGAAGCGCTTCGTCTCCGGCAGGTCATAGCGGCGCAGATGGCCGAAATACGCCGCACTGTCCCAGTTCCTGTATAGGCAGCGTTCGATTCTGTCCACCTGCCGCGCGTTCACGCCGTCGGGAAAGGCGGCCTCGTCAAACACCACGCCGATGTCCTCCTTGACGGCTTCGAAATCCGCGCCGAGCTCATGGCCGAGCACGCGCACCGTGCCGCCGTCACGCTCCAGCAGACCAAGGAGGAGCGAGATGGTCGTGGATTTGCCCGCGCCGTTTTCGCCCACAAGGCCGAGAGCACAGCCTATCGGCAGCGCGAAGCCGACGTTTTGCAGCTGAAAATCCCCGATGGACTTGGAAAGGCCGCCGACCTCCAATGCGTTCATGCTTCTCCCCTCTTTCTCAATAAACGTTATTGTAGTGCCAGTAAAATACGGTGTAGAGCAGGCTTTGCAGGCAGGACAGGCCGAGGAGCACCTGCCCGACAAGCGTCTGCTCGAACACCAGGATCGCCAGCAGCGCTGCGGCGAGCTGGACGTAAACGCAAATGAAGAAGGTCATGCTGCGCGCCTTGTTGGCGACATACGCCGTGCGCTCGTCCTTGAGCGAGGCGTCGTAGTCCGCCGCCTTCTCCGGGTCGCGGCTCAGGCGACGCACCCGCAGCAGGCGAACAAGGCCGACAGCCGTCAGACCGCCGCCGAAGCCGCCGATGTAGCCGCCGTATTCCGTCTCCCCCAGCAGCAGGCCCGCGAGAAAGAGCGCCGCGCCGATGCTGAGCCACAAAATGCCGAATTTTTTCTGTTCCTTCAATTTCATGCTTCTTCCTCCTCAAAAAGAAATATGTCCTCGATCCGCGCGCCGAACAGCCTTGCAATGGCGTGGGCGAGCAGGATGGAGGGATTGTACTTTCCGTTTTCCAACGAGATGATGGTCTGGCGCGAGACGCCGAGCGCCGCGGCAAGCTGTTGCTGCGTCATGCCCCGCTCGCGCCGCTTTTGTTCGATGATGTTCTTCATGCTGTGCTCCATTCTTAGAAAGTCAAGCTTGCTTTACATTTATGAGCATAGCACCTTACCGACGAAATGTCAAGTGTCTTTTACATTTTTATTTTGCGATTGATTTTAGGCGCGGCCTTTGCTACAATAAATTGAATCTTTTTTTCACAGGAGGCTGCCGCCATGAACATCAAGATCGCACCGTCCATTCTCTCCGCCGACTTCGCCAACCTCGAGCGGGACATTCGGAAGATCGACACCGCCGACTACGTCCATGTGGACATCATGGACGGCGAGTTCGTGCCGAATATTTCCATCGGCATCCCGGTGGTCAAGGCCATCCGGCCCGTGACCGAGCTGCCGCTGGACGTGCATCTGATGATCACCAAGCCCGTGCGCTACGTCGAGGAGTTCTGCGACGCGGGCGCGGATATCGTGACCGTCCATGTCGAGTCCGACTTTCCTAAGAACGTTCACGCCGCGCTGGAGAAGATCCGCGCAAAGGGCAAGCGCGCAGGCATCGTGCTCAAGCCCAACACCCGCGCCGAGGCGGCGCTGCCGTACCTCAAGGAGTGCGACATCGTGCTGGTGATGACGGTCGAGCCGGGCTTCGGCGGGCAGAAATTCATGGCGGACATGATGCCCAAGGTCGCGCAGCTGCGCGCGATGCTCGACGAGGTCAACCCGGACTGCGAACTGGAGGTCGACGGCGGCGTGGACACCGCCACGCGCGACGCCTGCGTGAACGCGGGCGCGAACGTGCTGGTCGCGGGCAGCGCGGTCTACAAGGCGGCGGACATCCCCGCGAAGATCAAGGCTTTGAGAGAGGGTTAACAAGGTATGGAGTATTTTCCTGCGGCGCTGGAAAAGCTGGTCGAGCAGTTCGCGCGGCTGCCGGGCATCGGCGGCAAGAGCGCGCAGCGGCTGGCCTTCCATGTGCTGAGCCTAACGGACGCGGAGGCGCAGGAGTTCGCCGACGCCATCGTGGAGGCGAAGAAAAAGGTGACGTGCTGCCCCATCTGCCGCAACCTGACGGACGGGGGGCTCTGCCCCATCTGCGCCTCGCCCAAGCGCGACGAGCGTGTGATCTGCGTGGTGGCGGACGCCCGCGACGTGGCGGCTCTTGAGCGCTCGCGCGAGTACAGCGGGCGCTATCATGTGCTCCACGGCGTCATCTCGCCGATGAACCACGTCGGCCCCGACGACCTGGAGATCAAGTCTCTCGTCGAGCGCGTAGCCGCCGGCGGCATCGACGAGGTCATTATGGCGACCAATCCCGACACGGAGGGCGAGGCCACGGCGATGTATCTCGCACGGCTGCTGCGCCCCTTCGGCGTGAAGGTCACCCGCCTCGCCTACGGCATCCCCGTGGGCGGACATCTGGAATTTGCCGACGACGCGACGCTCATGCGTGCGCTCGAGGGACGGCGCGAGATCTGAGGAGGACAGGGCTATGACGGCAAAGTTAGAGCTGTACCGCGTATTCCGCGAGGTCGCGGAGACGGGCAATATTTCCGCCGCGGCGCAGAACCTTTACATTTCGCAGTCCGCGGTGAGCCAGAGCGTCAAGCAGCTCGAGGGCGCTTTGCAGACGCGGCTGTTCATCCGCTCCCCGCGCGGCGTAACGCTCACGGACGACGGGCAAATGCTTTTCGAGCACGTCCGCAGCGCGATGGGCCTTTTGGAAACGGGCGAGGAAAAGCTCGCGCAGACGCGCGCCCTGCAGATGGGCAGGCTCGTCATCGGCGCGAGCGACACGGTGACGAGCCAATTTCTGCTGCCGCACCTCGACTCGTTCCACAAAAAGTACCCGAACATCCATATTCAGATCATCAGTGGACGCAGCCACAAGGTGCTCGGCCTGCTACGCTCGGGCAAGGTGGACGTGGCGTTTGCCTCGTCGCCGAGCGAGGACGAGGGACTGAGCTGCGTACCGTGCTTTTCGACGCACGCGTGCTTCGTCGCCGCGGCGGACTATCCCTGCGATTTCGAGCGCGCCTATTCGATGCAGGAGCTTGCGGCGCTGCCGCTCATTTTGCTCGAACGCAAGGCCAGCTCGCGCGTGTATCTGGAGAAATATTTCCTCGCGCACGGCGTCTCCCTTTCGCCGGAGATCGAGCTTGGCGCAAGGAGCCTGCTCGTGGATCTCGCCCGCATCGGCTTCGGCGTGGCGGGCGTGACGCGGGAGTTCGTGACCGCGGAGCTGGAGGGCGGCGCGATCCGCGAGCTGAAAACCGACTTTGAGATCCCGCCGCGCTCCGTCGATATGTGTACGCTGCGCGACGTGCCGCCGAGCGCGGCGACCGCGCGCTTCACGCAGGAGGTCGCCCGGCGGGTGCAGGCCGAAGAAAGGGGCTGACGAACCATGCGGAGATTTGATACCGTCCTATTCGACCTCGACGGGACGCTGCTCGACACGCTCGAGGACATCTGCGGCGCGGCAAACCACACGCTGCGAGAGCTGGGCTATCCCGAGCGGACGCTCGCGGAAATGCGGCGCTTCGTCGGCAACGGCGCGGAGACGCAGATGCGCCGCGCCCTCGGCGCGGGCGCGGATGAGGAGACCGTCGCGAGGGCGCTCGCGCTTTACAAGCCCTACTACGCCGCGCATTGCCAGATCAAGACGAAGCCCTACGCGGGCGTTTTGGAGCTGATGGCGGCGCTCAAGGCGGAGGGCTTCCGCCTTGCGGTGGTGTCCAACAAGCCGGACGAGGCGGTGCGGCCGCTGGTCGCGGAGCACTTCGGTGCGCTTGCCGACGCCGCCATGGGCGAGACGGCGCAGCGCCGCCGCAAGCCCGCGCCCGACATGGTGAACGATGCGCTCGCGGCGCTCGGCGCGGACAGGTCACGCGCGGTCTACGTCGGCGACAGCGAGGTGGACATCGAGACGGCGCGGAACGCGGGCATCCCCTGCATCTCGGTGACATGGGGCTTCCGCGACCGGGAGCAGCTGCTTGAAGCGGGAGCGACCGAGCTGGCCACCAATGCAAGCGAGCTTCGTGCGCTGCTGGAAAAATGAACCAAGGCACAAAAAGCGCAGGCCCGTGCGGGTCTGCGCTTTTCGGTATAACTTAAAAATCGTGAGCAATATTAGGAATGTAGCAAACCGCCTAATAAATCAAGGTATAGCAGGTATCACAGCAGAGCACCTCAGTCAAGGTATCGGCTTCGCCTCGCTGCGCGTCCTTGACAGCGATGCTCTGCTACGCAGACAGGTAATCAAGGCGGCGATGCCGCCATTTACAAACAGTCATTAGCAAGCTGAAATTGTGTGTTTCATCACCTCCTGTTACTATATATTTGCCCCTTGGTTTATGGCAGCCAGCCATAGGCA
>ERZ808245.401-NODE-401-length-22655-cov-3.114867_pt1 | contig 22655 bp, 17 predicted proteins | sample MGYA00521243_ERZ808245 | MGnify/ENA primary metagenome ERZ808245 (study PRJEB31516, sample SAMN03275576) | gut metagenome | biome: mammalia-associated habitat; material: feces | host: Papio cynocephalus | place: Kenya | collected 2012-07-07 ... | reverse complement strand
CTTAAATTACAAGCCTGTATTTCAATTCATTGACTGGTCTAAAAAGAAAGAGATCCTAGACAGTAAGCAAATTGACTGTATCTGGAGTTCTTTTACTATGACCGGACGTGAAGATCAGTATCTTTGGGCAGGTCCTTACCTATACAGTCAACAAGTAGTTATGGTACCTAAGAACAGTCCCATCCATTCAATAAAAGATTTAAATGGAAAGATAGTAGGAGTTCAAAGTACTACCAAACCTGAAGAGATCTTATTGAGCAATGGTAAAAACATCCCTAAGGTAAAAGAGCTAATTGTTTTCTCCACAAAGAGTGAAACTGTAGCTTCTTTAAGAGAAGGCGGTGTTGATGCCGTTGCGGGTCATATCACAGCCTTATACCGCTACACTGTTCAAGAGAATTTCAGATTTTTAGCTGATACTCTTGAAGAAGTTAAATTGGGTATAGCATTTCCAAAATCAGGCAATTCAAAATTAGTAGAATCATTAACTAAGACCATAGAAGATATGAAAAACGAAGGTGTAGTTGATGAAGTTGTACAAAAGTATGGATTGGATCCTAAACCTCTAGTTTGGGGAAAATAAATTTTAATTTGCTTTGCAGAAGTATATGAACTTTATAAAGACAAAATTCTTTTTCTCTTTTGTGTTTTTAGTGTCTGCTCTGTTAGCCTTAGGAGCAGTTTATTGGGTTGGTACACAAAACGATTTAAAAGCTATTCAAATTCTGTCAGACAGAAATATCTCATTTTTACAATCAAGTTGTTCAAGATATGAACATTTCGTATTAGGCAGTGATACTAAAGATTTACTCTCATTAAGAGAAAAAGCTTTAGTATTAAGAAAATACAGCTCTAGAAATCCTGACAATCTAGATAGAAGCGTATTCGAAGAATTCTCAAAAGAGCAAAATATCGACGGTATTATGATTGTTGACGAGAAGCTTCATCAACAAATTAATATAGGTTCTTACACAGGTCCATTGTGGAATGACAAGATTTCACAGGACATGAAAGAAAAACTCTTAAAGTATCCCCAGAAAACTTATTTAGAGCATATGTCATTTAAGGGCAGAAATTATGATGTAGCCATTATTTCGCGCTCTGATAATAAAGGCTTGATCTTGTGTTACGTAGACCGTACTAAAAACGCTCTTTTAAGTAGCAGAATTACCGTTCAGGATATGTTGGGTGCTATGTGGTTGGAAAAAGGCGCTATAGCTTTCATTTCTAACGAATCAGGTCACATTCTCTATACTAATAACGCTGATAAATTGTCACAGCTACAGCACAAAGACAGTAAGAAGTTAGAAAATACAGGTTTTTATTTAACTCAAAGTGATGATGGTTTGTGGTACAGTCGCAAAACCTATTATAAGAACTATAAAATTGGTGTTTTCTTCCCTGAAGAAAAAATCTTTAAACACAGGAATTACATGATCAGCTGTTATTTCTTGTTTATCATTTTATTTGTCTTTGTCATCGTTTTTATCAAATACGTAACTACCACCATCAGTATTTCTCAGTTAAAGAGAACCTCAAAAGCTTTAAGATGCATTGGTGAATTCTATGAAACTGTAGTCTCATTGAGATTAGATAAAAATGAAGTTGATGTCATTAAGGCTCCTAAAGAGCTTAATTCAAAGATGAAGAATAAGTCTTTTAAAGATGCCTTAAAGTCTTTTGTAGATTATTATGCTTCAGCTGACCAGAACAATGCACTAGCTTTAATGCTAGATAAGAAAGAGTTAGTTTCTTATCTTGAAAGTGAAAACTATTTAGAGATTTCTGTTGAGGAAAACGGTAAATACAGACATAACATCGAAGTTGTCCCTCAGAGTAAGAATGAGCAAGAAAAGATTGAATCTGTATTAATCTTTGTAAAGGTAAGCGCTACTTCAATTCTATTGAAGAACTAGTATTAGTGCATAAACCTAAAAGATCCATTCATCGATGGTGAATGGATCTTAAAAAAGCTAGACAGACAAAACAAATAAAACTAAACAGAGATTCAATTCCTCTATTCTTGGTAAGGTTCAACTCCCATCTGTTTCCACTTAACTAAAGATCTTTCTCTATACCACATCTGCCAAGCGTTCATGGAATTTTGCCAAAGAATATATGTTCCAGGAATGATAGCAACAGTTGGATTTAAATAGGTTAGTGCAACCCAAATTCCAAATAGCATATTCTTTTGACCTAGGCCCTGACCGGCACTGATTCTTTGTTTTCCTATATGTCCTACAATTTTTCCAAAACTAAACTGGAAAATGGTACATAGAAGACCTGTTGTAGCAAATAAGATGATCTGTGTTGATGAGCACTGTGAAGCAAAGATATTAGCAAAGGTTTTTGCTGATAATACAAAGATAATACAAGCCCACAGATAGAAGCCTAAGTCCTTAGTATGTGTAACTAAGAATTTATGCAATTTCTTGAAAAAGATTTTGATAATGATTGCAGCAATAAGAGGTAATACAATCATTGGAAATACTTTGTATAAGATGGCAATAAATTCTGTGAAAAAAGGAATGTCAGTAGTGGTACTAATCAATGGGAAGATTAGTGGAATTCCAATTGCTGATGCTAGATTACTTAGAATGATGTAGGTGGTTAAAGCTGACTCATTGCCTCCTAACTTACCTGTAATTACAGAAGCTGAAGCTGCTGTTGGAGTAATGACACAGACTACCAGTCCTAAAAGGATGGTTTGAGCAAATATTGATAACTCATGTAGGTGGACGTAAAGAGCTAAAAATAAACTAACGAACACCTGAAAGGCAATTAGTACATAATGCCAAGCATGTGGCTTCATCTGTTTGTAATCAATCTTAATGAAAGCACAGAATAAAATAACAAAGAGAACTCCAGGTAGGCAGTCTGATACAACATATGCTACAGGTTTTAGTGGAGATAAGACCTTTATGTAATGAAACATTAAAAATACTATAAAGCCTGATACAATGGCGATTAACAGGGTAAAAGGTCTTAATTTTATTAACAGATTTTTGATATTCATTTTGAATCTAAAGTTGTAAAAAGTCTGTATTGAGCATCTAAAAGTATGCATAGGTTAGCGCAATTCTTGAAAGTATGAGTAACTTTTTTTATTCTTTAAAAAAATTACCAGAATAAATGCAGAAATGTCATAAAAAGTGGCAGAAATTAGCAGTAGCTGATATAAGATAGTAGCAGTAAAAATTGATAAAACAGGAAGTTACATGTCATCATTTTTCGAAGATTTAAAAAAGAATGAGGAGCGTCTTCAGGAGATTGCTTCATCAGTTGTAAAGTTTGCTAAAGAAAATGGCGCTGATGAATGTGAAGTTAGTGTTGGTGGTGTAAAAGGTTTATCTGTATCTAGTAGAGATATGGAAGTTGAGAACATTGAATATAACAAGGACAATGGTTTAGATGTCACTGTTTACCTCAATAAGAAAAGAGGAAACGCCTCAACTACTGATTTATCTACAGATGCTCTGCATGACTGTGTAAAGTCAGCAATCAGCATTGCCGGATATTCAAATGAAGATCCTTGTGCAGGTGTTGCTGACAAAGATCTTATCTGTACACAATTTAAAGATCTTGATTTGGTCTTTGAAAATGATGTTGATGCTGATTTTGCAACCGACTTTGCTATTTCCTTAGAAAAAGAGGCTAAAGCAAAGAATGCCAATGGTATTAAAAAATCAGATGGAGCAAGTTTTGACAGCACACTCTATACAGGTGTAATTGCTAACTCAAATGGTTTTTGTCATGCCCGTTCTCAAAGTTCTGTATCCTCATCTATTGTTTTATTAGGTGAATCAGACAATAAGATGCAAAGAGGCTCTGGTTATACTATAGCTAGAGAGTTAAAAGATCTTTATTCAAAAGAACAGATTGTAGATGAGGCGGTTAAAAAGACATTATCGAAGTTAAATGCTAAGACCGTTCCTATAGGAAAATACAATGTGATCTTCAGTGAAGGTGCTGCAGTCTCTTTGTGGCAGATCTTTGCTGGAGCTATTTCAGGTGGAGCTTTATACAGAAGAAGTTCTTTCTTATGTAACAAGCTCAATGAGCAGGTATTTCCTGAGTATGTAACTATTCACGAAGATCCTTTCATTAAAAAGTCTATTGGTGCTAGATGCTACGATGCTGATGGTGTGAAAGTTAGTGTTGCTGACATTATTAAAAACGGTGTACTGCAAGAGTATTTATTGGGTACATATTCAGCAAGAAAGTTAAATTTAAAATCAAATGGTCATGCTAGCGGTATCCACAACTGGTTTATCTCATTTGGACCTGACAGAGAATATGATTTTGATGATCTATTAAATAAAGCAGGAGAAGGTATCGTAATTACTGATCTTATGGGTCAGGGGGTTGATATGGTAAGCGGTAACTACTCTAGGGGAGCTGCAGGGTATTACTTTAAAGATGGTAAGTTTGTACATGCAGTTGATGAGATCACCATTGCAGGTAATTTAAAAGACATGTTTATGAACATGGGAGCAATTGGTAAAGATATTGATGAAAGATACAAGATTAAGACAGGTTCAATCTTAATTCCTAATATGACTGTATCAGGACAGTAACTTTTAGAATTTAGAAAACAGGACAAATAAAAAGAAACTCGAGATTTTACTCTCGAGTTTGTAGTTACAAAAATAAAACTAATGAGATCTGTTTCTGCTGGTGAATGTAATCTTATTGATACATGTAGCTTAAGAACAGCAGATCCATAATGATTGGTTTGCCAAACTTCTCTTTCATGATAGAGATAATTCTTTCTCTACATTCAATTCTGATCTTTTCACGAGCTTCGTTGGTTGCAACCTGACCAAATTCTTTAGTACCTAATATGGTAACAATGGCATCACGAATAACTGGTTCTACGTCAGCAATAATGGAGCTGTCTCTGCTGTCTTCTAGCATTAAGCTCATCTTAATTCTTACATAATGTAACTTATCAGTAGGGCTTAGTGTAGCTACGTTGGTTACAATATCAGGATTTAGGTTGTAATAACCAATTTCAGGCTCTACAACTTGCTCTTCAGCAGGAGCTTCTTCACCGTGACCTGCAAATGCCTGTGGTGCAAACATCAGTGCAAGTGCTGTTAGAGCATATAAATAAAATTTCTTTATCATTGTAAATCCTTAACTGTTAACAGAACCTTCAAGATGGTGTTCATCATATTTTCTAGTAAGGACTCTTCCGTTTAAGATCCTTACGTCTCTTGCTCCAAGAAGAGGAGAAGCTGCTTTGTTCAATTTCTGAACCTTTTCCTCATTAACGTAAATATTGCCGTCTTCTTTAACTTCAAAGTACTTATGTCTTATAAATGTATCACACATAATCTTAAATAGAATTGGATCAGCAAATTCTGGAGAATTATTTGTGACTTCTATAGGTAAACGACGTGAATAAGTTAAACATTTCTGAACAAATGTCTGTACGTTGATAGTACCGTCCTTAGTGTTCTTTAGAGCTGTTACAGCAACTAGGTATCTTACTAGGTTGTGATAAATACAACGAGATAAGATATAGAACTCTTCATAACCATCACCAGATACGAACAGCATATCAGCATCTCTGGTGATATAACCTTCAACTAGGAAGGTATCAAGATACTTATCAATAAGATTATCCAAGTCGCATTCATCAACAGGAGCAAATAGTTCATGTCTTAAGAAATAGAACAGTGAGCGCGCATGTGATCTTACGTCTTCTCTTAGAATATGACCGTTTCTGATAATAATGTTTGCCAAAAGAGCAGGAAGTGCAAAGAGGTGAACAATATTATTTTGGAAATAGGTCAACTGTAGGGACTGACCATGACTTGGGCGAACGAATTTCATATCATCGCCAATGTCATAGACATGGAATTTCTTAAGATCAATAGCCTGCTTAATCAGGGTACTTGTAGTAGCTGTAGGAATTGTAGGTCTACGTTTAGGATCAACATGTAACAGCTTTAAGTACATATCAATACACTTTTGTAACTGTCTCATGCTCATGGCATGATCTGCTACATTCATGATTGCAAGAGCACACAGGTTGATACCGTTGATGGTTGCTGAGTCATTCAAATTGATGATGATTCTGTGAGCCATCTGATTTACAGTGTCATTAAGCCAAGCAGGCCTTGCAGTACCTGTAGGGTCAATACTGTCTTTCCAGTTTGGAATATGCTCATTTAAATACTTAGGTACGATTACAGGTTTACCAAAAGTAACATAGCCACGACCATAGTTTCTAAAGCGTTTAAAAATACCCAATAAGGAAGCTGCGCTTTCCTTCTTTTTACTCTCACCGTTGAGCTCTCGCATGTAGTTGCCAACCTCTGAAACATGCTCATAACCCAAATATGTTGGAATGAAAGCAATAGGTCTTTTAATACCTCTTAACTGTGACTGTACGGTCATTGCCACCATACCTGTTCTTGGAGGTAGTGTTCTGCCAGTTCTAGAACGACCACCTTCAATGAAGAATTCTGTCGCAAATCCGTGCTCAAATAACAGGTTTAGATACTCTCTAAAGATAGTGATATAGAACTCATCACCTTTCATCTTACGTCTAATAAAGTAAGATCCACAGCGTCTGATAAGAGGTCCTACTGGGAAGAAGTTTAAGTTATCACCTGAGGCAATCTGTGGAAGTGGCAACCCCTCGTGGAAGAGCACGAATGTCAACAGAATATAGTCCATGTGAGAACGGTGACACGGAATATAAATGATCTCATGTCCTGTTTGAACTAACTGCCTTACTGTGTCAGCACCGATAACTGTCTGACCTTGGTAAATTCTCTTCCAAATATTAGAAATAATACCGTTTAAAAATCTAATAAGAGGGTATCTGGTATCAGCTACCATCACTTCTAGAATGTTTCTTGCCCTTAACAGATTCTCGTCAAAGGATTTTCCATTCTCTTTACAAGCAACATTGATAGCATCCTGAACTGCAGGCTTACTTAAGATATCCTCAATAACCATCTTTCTGTTAGGCAGAGGCTTACCAATAATAGAGCGCGCCTTTTTCATAAAGATAAGTCTGAAGGTTCTGTTCAGATCTTTAGAGAAATTAGAACCGTCAAAACGATCTTTAGCTTCACTGATGTTAAAAGAGCCACAGAAAATGGTGCAGTTATCTCTACCTGCAAAAATCATATTAAAGAATTTTCTGATAGATGGCGTTGCAGCATTAAAACCGTTTAGAGCTAATTTGTCGTAACCTGGGTTTCTTGACCATAAAACACTAATAGGAAGAACCTGCACTTCTCTGCCCGTTGTCTTGTAGCAGTTGTACCACTTTTCAAAGGTTTCACTAATATCATGGTACTTAGTTCCTTTAGCAGTGAAAAATCCTGGTGATCTTAAATAGCAAATACGTGGAATAGTGTTACCAAAAATTTTGATATCACTGAATGGAGAAGGCAATCCCATTCTTTTGGCTGCTCTTTCAATACACATCAAATTGCCCAAAGAAGAGGATACAGTTACATAAACAATGATTTTGTTTTTATCAATGTTTAACTGTTTTAGTGGCTCATAAGGAATAGTGTCGCATCTAGTGGTAATTCTAAATGGCCAGTAGAAAAAATAACGCAGGATCTTATTTAGTAACATAGTTATCTTCCAGAAAAGGTGATTTTTCTTAATACCACAATTTCAAAGCTTGTTTTTAAACTGCTTTTATAGAGCTTTGCTTATTTTTTATACATTATTAACTGTACTTTATACAGTAATCAATTTTTTAGTACATCTTCACAGTACATTTTCCACAGTACATTAATAGTTTAGTTTAACCATAATATAAAACAATAAAATTTTTTTAGATTTGCTGTTTTAATCGTCTGATTTTGCTAATTTTGTAAGCTTAATTTTTGCTAGAATTGAGATGTGATTCAGGAGACAAAAGATGCAAGAACAAGAAGACAATTTAAAAAGGTATAAAAAACTAGTAATTCTAGCTGGTGTAGCTTCAGTTTGTACCTCAATTTTATTTATTTTAATTAAGCTTGCTGTTTGGTTGGTAAGTTCTTCAACCGTTATCTTTGCATCCTTAACTGATTCTATGTTCGATTTACTAGCATCTTTAGTAAATCTCTTAGCTTTAAGGTTCTCTTTAACTCCTCCTGATAAGGAACATCGTTTTGGTCACCATAAGTCTCAGTCTTTAGCATCTTTAGCTCAATCTGCCTTCATTGGAGGTTCTGCTGTACTGCTAGTAGTTCATGGCGTCGAGAGATTTATTAACCCTCAAGAAGTTCATCATCTAAATTTAGCTATTATGGTTTCAGTAATCAGTATCGTGATTACAATCTTCTTAGTGGCTTTCCAAACATACGTCTATAAGAGAACAAAAAGTGAGGCTATTTGTGCTGACAGACTGCACTACTTATCAGATGTAACTTTAAACTCAGGCGTTATTCTGGCCCTGTTCTTAAGTTACTATGGATATAAATGGGCTGATGGTTTATTTGCTGCTTTAATCGGTTTATTTATTTTTAAAGGTGCCTATTCAATTGGAATGGGGGCAATTCAGACTCTGTTAGATAAAACACTAGATGTTAAATCTCTAACTAAGATCATCAAATGTGTAGCTCAAGAAAAGGGGGTTAAGTCATTCCATGACTTAAAAGCTCATAGTGCAGGTCCTATGGTCTATATTCAGGGACATCTAGTTATGGATGGCTCTTTATCTCTTGAAAAAGCTCATGACATTGCTGATAAGGTTGAACACAACATCAGAAAAGATTTCCCAGATGCTGAAATTATTCTGCACATGGAGCCTGATGAGAAGTCTACCTATGACGATGTTCAGTTTGAAGACAGTGAACATACCTTAGCTGACGGTGAAGTCGTGGTTAAAACTGAGCAGTTAAAGCAGTAAAACTGTCTAATGTCAAAGCTCTGCAAAAACTGTATAATTTACTGAAATTTTGTATTGCATATTTATAGGTCATAAAGATTGTAGCCAAGGCCTGTAATTGCCATAAGTAACACTTGCCACGACTAGGAAAAGAAATGTCTAACATTGATTCAGAAGTACAAGCATTTTGGAATGATCTTGTAGCTGAAGCTAAAACAGTAGTTAAAAAAGAGCCTGTTCTTGAAGATATTATGAACAAGCAGGTTATTACCTGTTCTAGCCTTGATCAGTGTTTGGCAAGAATTATCAGTTCTAAACTTGCAACAAGAGAAGTTGACAGACAACAGCTATTCCAGGTTTGTATGCAGGCTTATGCTGACGATCCTTCATTGCTTTCCTTTGCTGTAGCAGATGTTATGGCTGTAGCAAATCGTGACCCTGCTTCTAAATCAGTAGTAAGAATTTTGCTCTTTTTAAAAGGACCTCATGTACTGGAGTCTTGGAGAATTTCTCACTGGTTATGGGGCAAAGGCAGATGTGATTTAGCTTGCTATATTCAAAGCAGGATTTCAGATGTATTTTCTGTAGACATTCATCCTGCTGCAAGAATTGGTAAAGGCTTAATGTTAGACCACGCAACTAATATTGTCATAGGTGAGACTGCTGTTATTGCAGATACTGTATCTATGCTGCATGACGTAACTTTAGGAGGTACCGGTAAAGAACAAGGTGACCGTCACCCTAAAGTAGGTAAAGGCGTCATGATTGGTGCTGGAGCAAAGGTTTTAGGTAATATCCATATTGGTGAAGGTGCAATCGTAGGTGCAGGTTCCGTGGTGTTGCGTGATGTACCTGCTCATACTACAGTGGTAGGTGTTCCTGCCAGAGTGGTTGGTAGACCTCAGATGGATATGCCTTCTCTTGATATGGATCAGATGTTGTCAGGTTGTAAAGCTGATGAAGCTCAAGATCAGTGTCCTGCAATTAACGTAAAACAAATTTAGTACAAACAGATTAAAATCGGCATATACAAGCCATTTACTGCTAATATATAGCTAGAATAAAACTAAGAAAACATAAGTCAGAGCAAACAGTAGCACCATGCAATACAAAGATATGAGCTACACAAGGAACATATATGCATATTTGTGATCTTTTAGATCCTAGAGCAATCAGACTTAATGTCAATGTAAAGACTAAGGAACAGGCAATCAACTATTTAGTTGATTTGATGTCTAATACTGATTGCTTAAGTGATCCTGACAGATTTAGAGCTGCTGTTTTTGACAGAGAATCAAAAGTCTCAACTGGCTTAGGCGAAGGTGTTGCTATTCCTCATGCCAAAAGTGCTGGTGTTAAAAAGCCTGGCTTAGCAGCTATGGTTGTGCCTGAAGGTGTTGATTTTGACAGCCTTGACGGTAAAACTACCAATCTATTCTTTTTAATAGCTTCTCCACATCAGGCTTCAGATGCCCATTTAGATGTTTTAGCTCGTCTATCTACTCTTTTAGTCTCTGAAGACTTTAGAAAGAATTTAGCTGAATGTAAGAGTGTGGATGAATTTTTAAATATCATCAACGATGCTGAAAAGAAAGAAATTCAAAAAGAAGCTGAGCGCAATAAGTCTCAAGAGCAACATCAGGCAGAAGTAAAAGCTGGCGAAAAAGAGTCTGATGCCTATGACATCGTAGCAGTAACAGCCTGTCCAGCAGGTCTTTCACATACCTATATGGCAGCTGAAGCTTTAGAGAATAAAGCTAAAGAATTAGGACTTAGCATTAAGATTGAAACTGATGGTGCTGCAGGTAATAGAAACCGTCTGCTCCCAGAGGATATTGCTAAGGCAAAAGCAGTAATTGTAGCTGCCGACAGAATTGTTGAAATGGACCGTTTTATCGGAAAGCCATTAATTCGTGTTGGTGTAGTAGATGGTATTAGAAAACCTCAAGAGTTAATTGAAAAAGCTCTTGATCCAAAGTGTCCACTCTATCAGACAGGTGTCTTAAATAACTCAACCTCAATTTTTATGAGGCTGTATCGTCACTTGATGAGTGGCATGACCTATATCATGCCTATTGCAGCTACAGCTGGTATCTTATCCGCTTTAGCAAGGTTAGAATTTATCCAAGGAACACAACTAGGTTTCTTCTTAGATAGAATCGGTTATAGTATTGGTACTTTACTGTTTCCAATCTTAAGTGCATTTATCGCATTCTCCATTCGTGGCAGAACCGCTCTTGTAGCAGGTTTTACCGGCGGTGTCATGGCAGATCTTGGTTCATCAGGAGTTATCGGTGCTGTTGTAAATGGTTTTATCGGTGGCGCTGTAGCTTTAATTGCTACTACGTTCTGTACGAGATTCTTTAAAGGGCATGATGCTATCGTAGCTTTAATTCTGTACCCTTTAATTGGAGCTTTAGGTACTTCCTGTATAGCCCTGTTCTTTACAAATATTCCTTCTCAAATCTTAAATGAGTACGTGCAGTCTTTTATTTTAGAAGCTTCAACTCCAATGCTTGTTTTAATTGGAGCCGTATTAGCCGGAATGATGTCTGCTGATATGGGCGGACCTTTGAATAAGACTGCTTATGCTATTGGAGTGTTACTTTTAGCTGACTGCTTGCCAGAAAGTGGTCCTGGAACTTTGATTATGGCTGCAATTATGGCAGGTGGTATGGTTCCTCCTCTTGCTGCTGGCGTCTCTTCAATACTAATTCCTCAGGTCTATTCAGAAAAAGAGCGTAAGAGCTCAATGATGGCATTAGGTAAGGGCTTAGTATTTATCACAGAAGGTGTGATCCCATATTTAGCTTACAATCCAGTTAAGATGAAGTTTGCGTGTATTGTAAGTTCTGCTGTAGCAGGTGGAATTTCTATGTACTTTAGATGTGCAAACTACGCTCCTCATGGCGGTATCTTTGTAATACCTTTAGCTGAGCATTTATCTGGTTATTTGATTGCACTAACTGTAGGTGTTGTTACAGGAGCATTCCTGTTTGCAATTATCAGGTTAGCTCCTGCAAAGAAGGTAGCTTAAAGCTTAATCTAAGTCGTTAAGCTGGCTTAGTATCGATTCAAGACGTTGTCTCCAAGTTTGTAAAACTTCCTTATGATGTTGGTTTTCTTCTTGGAGCTTCACCATATCTCTTCTCAATGAATTCAGTTCTTTATCTTTAGCAGACAATGTCTGTTCTAATAAGATCATCTTTTGAGAAGTTCTTTCACAAAGAGAGGACAACTCCTGCAGTTGCTGCAGGAGTAATTGTTCTTTTGGTGATAGGTTGCTGTTTGACACTAGAGAATATACCTGCTGATATCTTCGTTCTGTACAAGATCTTCTAAGTGTTCATCTACGTACTTATCATCAATAACTACAGTAGTGCCTGCTTTATCAGGAGCAGTAAATGAAATCTCTTCTAAGATCTTCTCCATTAGAGTATGTAATCTTCTAGCACCGATGTTTTCCGTCTTTTCATTAACTTTGAAGGCATCTTCTGCAATCTTTGTAATTGCGCTGTCTTCAAATTTAACAGTAACATTTTCAGTCTTCATCAACATCTCATACTGCTTAGTTAAGCTGTTGTGAGGTTCTTTTAGAATTCTCTCAAAGTCAGAAGCAGTTAAAGCTTTTAGCTCAACTCTAATTGGAAGTCTGCCTTGTAACTCAGGAATTAAGTCAGATGGTTTTGACATCTGGAAAGCACCTGAAGCAATAAATAAGACATGATCAGTCTTTAACATACCATACTTGGTATTTACTGAAGAACCTTCGATTAGAGGTAACAGATCTCTTTGAACGCCCTGTCTAGATACAGCGCCTCTATCCTGGCTTTCCTGGCAGATCTTGTCGATCTCATCGATGAAGACGATACCGTTGTTTTCAGCAAGCTCAATAGCCTTTGATTTTAAATCGTCGTTTTGAGTTAACTTTGAAGCTTCTTCTTCAGTTAAGATCTTAAAAGCCTCTTTGATCTTCATCTTTTTAGCTGATTTCTTGTTTGAACTCATTGAATCAAAGATTGACTGCAACTGATCATTTAGATCATCCATACCAGGAGCACCACCAATCACATTAACGGTAGGGCTTCTGTCTACAATCTCGATTTCGATCTCTTTATCATCAAGCTCATGTTCTCTTAATTTTTTTCTGAACATCTGTCTTGCTGATGAGTGCTGTTTTTCTTCTTCGGTGGCACTAGGAGCAGGTAAAAGCACATCAAGAATTCTTTCTTCAGCAGCATCTTCTGCTTTGGTCTTGTTGTGTTTGAATGCTTCTTCTTTAACCATCTTCATTGAAACTTCTGCAAGTTCTCTGATGATTGATTCAACATCTTTACCTACATAACCTACTTCTGTGTACTTAGTTGCTTCTACTTTTACAAAAGGAGCATTAGCAAGCTTTGCTAATCTTCTTGCAATTTCGGTTTTACCTACACCAGTAGGACCAATCATTAAGATATTCTTAGGTACGATTTCAGTTCTTAAATCTTTAGAAATCTGCATTCTGCGCCATCTGTTTCTCAATGCGATAGCAACAGCTTTTTTAGCCTCTTTCTGGCCAATGATGTATTTATCTAATTCGCTAACAATCTCGCGAGGTGTCAATTCAGACATATTCTCTCTCTGCTATTTTTAACTGTTTTGGTTAGAATCGATGGTTTCAATAGTGTGGAATGAATCAGTAAACACGCAGATATTACATGCAATATCTAATGACTTTTTCACAATATCCACAGCTGATAGATCGGTATTTTGAACTAAGGCTCTTGCAGCAGCTAAAGCGTAATTACCGCCTGATCCTGTAGCTAGAATGTCATCATCCATTCTGACTACATCACCGGTACCTGTAATCATTAAAGAGTCGCTCTTATCGGCAACAATTAGAATTGCTTCTAATTTTCTTAAAGCTCTGTCAGATCGCCATAGCTTTGCAAGTGAGATACTTGCTCTTTCAAGAACACCCTGGTGTTCTTCTAATTTCTTTTCAAAAAGATCTAAAAGAGTAAAAGCATCTGCTGTGGAACCGGCAAAACCTGCAATTACTTTGTTATGAAAAATTTTACGTACTTTGATAGCGTTTCCTTTAAGGATAGTGCTCTGACCCATGGTAACTTGACCATCACCGCCTAAAGCAACAACGCCATTTCTTCTAACAGATACAATGGTTGTCATACGTTAAATTCCTAGTTTTGTTCTTCAAGTTCGCACTCGTCAATCAGTTTTAACGAGTCGAGTTTATTAAAGGTGTTTACAGCTTCTTCTCTAGTACTAAATGGTCCTAAAAGAACTGAATAAAAAGAGTTTTTAGAAATAATCTTTGAGCTCAAGCCTGTAGAGATAGCAATATTAGCCTTTTTCTCTTCAGCTGCATTACTTGATGAAAACTTGCCACAGTACATTACATATGAACTTGCATTTGAAGCAACACCTGTCTGAGACTCTGTTTGAGTTTGTGAATTGTTATCACTCTCAAAAGGTACTTCATTGTCAGAGGTAACGTTATCATCAGAACTTTCATTCTGTGATTTGTCAGGCTGTGTTTTGTCTGGATTGATAGATAAAGCCTGACTGTCATCAGTGCTATTCAAATTGGAGTTTTCATCTGCATTGGCATTATCGTCTAAAACAATACTGCTATTGTCAGTTTCTTTTTGAGAAGCTTCATTTGAAGATGAGCATTTAACTGCAATTACGGATACAACAATGACAAAAGCCAATACAGCAATAATCAAAGTTAAGAGTTTTTTACCTTTTAACTTATTTTTAGTCAGGTTAGAAACAAATTGATTTAATAAAGAAGCAACTGTTCCTAGCTTATTTACGACACCGTTAATTGGCTTTTTGCCATCCATAATTGTTACATCTGCTCCATTACATTAATGCCTAACAGTGAAAGACCCTGTTTTAAAACTTTAGCGGTTAAATCGCAAAGTGCTAAACGGCTCTTTCTCACATCCTCAGGGACGTCATCCTTAAGGATTGGGCATGCCTCATAGAAATGCATGAACAGATTTGATAACTCAAAAATGTAGTTACATAGTAAGTTAGGTAAAGTCTTATCACCAACACTCTGAACAGCTTCAGCAAAAGCTAATATCTTGTTTGCCAAATCTTCTTCAGCGTCGCAGGTGATCTTAATATCGCCTAATGAAGGATCTTTTGCCTTTCTAAAGATAGCTCTAATTCTGCTGTATGCATACTGTAAGTATGGAGCTGTATTACCTTCAAAAGATAACATCTGATCCCAATCGAATACATAGTCAGTAGTTCTGTTCTTGCACAGATCTGCATACTTAACAGCACCGATTGCGATGTTGTGGATAACCTGTTTCTTCTCATCCTCAGATAGAGTTGAATTACGTTCTTTTAGAAGGTTTGTTACACGTGCCTCAGCCTCATCTAAAACATCACGTAGTTTTACAGTACCACCTGATCTAGTCTTAAATGGTTTACCATCTTTACCTAACATCATACCGAATGGGCAGTGCTCCATAGATACATTGTCACCTACGTAGCCAGCTTTCTTACAGATAGCCCATACAGTCTCTAAATGCTGTTGCTGTCTTGAGTCTGTAAAGTAAAGAATTCTGTCAGCCTTTAAGGTCTGAGCGCGGTATTTAGCACAAGCAATATCAGTTGTGTATAAGTAGCCACCATCATTCTTTCTAATGATGTTGCCTAATGGCTTACCTTCTTTGTTCTTAAACTGTGGTAGGTAAACAACTACAGCCCCCTGATCTTCAACAGCGATACCACGCTTCATCAGATCATCTACAACCTCAGGTAACATGTCGTTGTATAAGCTCTCACCCATGATGTCTTTATCAGATAAGGTAACATCCAGTCTGTCATATAACTTCTGGTTCTGAACCATAGTCATATTAACTAGCTTCTTCCACATCTTACGGCAGTATTCATCGCCACCCTGTAACAGAACTACATAGTGACGAGCTTTAACTGCAAATTCTTCATCTGTGTCATAGCACTCTTTAGCTTCACGATAGAAAGCTTCAAAGTCGCTCAAATCCATACCTTGACCAGATTCATTTTCTTTTTTCTCAAGGTAAGCGATAAGCATACCAAACTGAGTACCCCAGTCACCGATATGGTTTGCTCTGATTACGTTGTTACCTAAGAACTCTAAGACTCTTACCACAGCATCACCGATAACAGTTGATCTGATGTGGTGAACAGCCATTTCTTTAGCAACGTTTGGAGCTGAGTAATCAACCACGATGGTCTTTGGTGTCTTTACCTTAGGAATGCCTAATCTTGGATCTGCACTCATATCTTTTAGTGCTTTTGAAATAGCATCTTTATTTACAAAGAAATTAATGAAACCAGGACCTGCAATCTCAACCTTGCTTATATGATCATCTTTTGGCAGAGCAGCAATAATATCTTCAGCGATTTGACGAGGATTCTTCTTTAATGGTTTAGCCAAAATCATTGCAATATTAGTAGCAAAATCACCGTGAGCTCTGTCTTTGGTTCGATCTACACGAATGTTGGCGATTAAACTTGGATTTACGCTTCCGTCTTTATCAAGAGAATAAATACTGTTTTTAATAAGATTTTCAATAAGTTGTTTCATAACCACACCTAGGGTATGTAATTTTTCAGTTATAGATGAATTTGATGTCAAAGAATAACACAAAAGCCATTTTATACATAATTTAATACATCGTTATCGGATCGACTTCGATAGCAAAACGTACGTCATTTGGAAGTGACTCTTCTGATACGAGTTTTCTAACATTCGTTAGAAATAAATTAAGAGTTTTTCTATTGATGCTAGTTACTAATATATGAAAATGGTATCTGTTTTGAACTTTCTCCATTTTATCAGACAGAACGTGAGTAAGCGCTAAATTTGGATAATCATCTTTGAGATTATTAAGTTTTCTGTATACATCTGATAAAAAGTTGAAAGCTTTAGTTCGATTTTGGCTATTGCAAAGAATAAAAGCCTGACTTGAAAATGGTGGCAGCATCATTGATTTTCTTGTTTCTAAAAGACCTTCTGCTATGGTCATATAGTTACAGTTAGGATCAATTAGCTGATTGATTAGCAAGTTGTCAGGATGGTGAGTTTGGATAACCACTTTACCTTGCTTTTTACCTCTACCTGAACGACCTGATACCTGAGTGAGTAGCTGTGCAGTATTTTCTAAAGATCTAAAATCATCAGAAAATAATGATGAATCTACATCTAAGATACCTACCAAAGTAACATCAGGAAAGTCATGGCCTTTAGCCAGCATTTGAGTGCCGAGCATAATTTTAGAGGTACCAAGTCTGATTCTGTTTAACTTGGTTTCAAGTTGTTTTTTAGTAGTTACAGAATCTCTATCGATTCTTTCAACTCCGATATCGGGGTAGCGATGCTCTAAAAATTCACTTACCTGCTCAGTACCAAAACCTTGCTCTACTAATTCGTCATTTCCACATACATAGCAGGTCTTAGGAATCTCATAAAAGTTCTCACAGACATGGCATTGCAGTCTGTTAGCCTTTTTATGCACAGTAAGTAAGTTATCGCAATTAGGACAAACAAAAACATGCCCACATTGATGACAAACTAAGTGATGAGCATAACCACGTCTGTTTAAAAAGAGCAGGACCTGATTGCCTTTGGCGGTTTCTTCGCCGATTTCATCTTCTAAAGTCTGACAAATACCAGTTTTAAGACCATCAGTTAAAGGTTCATTTCTTAAATCTATAAGTTCAAAATTAGGCACAGAAGCGCCACCAGCTCTGATGGTAAGATCTATTTTCTGATAAACACCTTTTTGAACATTGTAGATAGTCTCTAAACTTGGAGTAGCAGAGCCTAACACAATAGGGCAGTTGTTCAGTTTTGCCCTCATGATTGCTAAATTTCTAGCATGATATCTAAAAGAGTCGTTTTGTTTAAAAGAGCTGTCATGCTCCTCATCAATAACGATAAGACCTAAGTTAGGAATTGGTGTAAACAAAGCTGTTCTTGTACCAATCAGGATACCTGACTTAGAGGTTGCCATATCTATATAAGCATCAAGTCTTTCTCTATCAGATAGAGCTGAGTGCATAGATGATACAGGAACATTAAAACGTCTGTAAAATCTGTCAAATGTTTGTGGTGTCAGGGCAATTTCTGGCACTAAGATTAAAACAGCCTTACCTTCTTTTAAGGCATTCTCAATTACTCGAAGATAAACCTCTGTTTTACCAGAGCCTGTAATACCATTTAATAAAAAGGTATTAAAGCCATGACAATTTGAAATTGTGTAGATAGCGTTTTTCTGTTCTAAATTTGGCTCAGGAGGTGTCTCTTTTAAGATCTCATTTGTATTTTCATAGAATTTTTTAGTTTCTATCTTTTCATTAAATAACTTTATAAGACCTTTCTTGATTAGGGCATTTTCTTGAGTGCTAGAAAAACCTCTCTCACGTAATTCTTTGCGTCTTGCTGATCCCTGCCTTAAAACCTTAATAATCTCAATTTGCTCTTGAGACTTTAGTTTTTCTACTTTCTTTTCATCAAGATCATCTTCAAGTTTTAAGGCAGGAATTTGCTCATAAGAAAAAGGAGCACCATCTCTTAAAAGTTTAGGCAGAGCAACATTAAAACACTGTCCTAGAGGATATTGATAATAACCACTACCAAATTTAAGTACACCAATAACATCTTTTGGAATGATGCCTTTTTTATCTAATAGCTTTGCTTCTTTTAATTTTGATTTATCAAAATCAATGGTAGGGTTTATTTCTGTGATAACTCCAACTTGGGATAAACCTGCAAAATTGATGAGAACTCTTGATCCAATACATTCATCACCAATAAGGCAATTTACCTTATAGGCAAAATCTCTAAACAGCGGTCGATTAACCGCTACATTGATAATAGTGCAGGTATTTGTAGTCTCGGAGTTATTCATGACAGGCATTATAGAGGAACGAACGTAAAAAAGGGCTTTTTAAACAAAAATTAATGGTTTTTTATGTTGCATAATTAGGATTAATCAACTATCATAAGCCACCGTTTCTATTTAGGCGTGTGGTATTCGGCGCAAAATGTGGCTGAAAGCGCGACACGCAATTGAGGTTCAAATGAAAGAGAATATTCATCCAGAGTACAAGGAAGTTAATGTACGTTGCTCATGCGGTAACACATTCAAGATCCGTACTACTGCAGGTCACGATTTAAGCTTAGATGTTTGCTCTAAGTGCCATCCATTCTTCACCGGTAAGCAGAAGATTGTTGATACTGGTGGACGTGTTGAGGCATTCAAGAAGCGTTTCGGTGGTATTTCAGCTTTTGCTGTTAAGCACTAATCTTCTAGCTTCAGTCGCAAAAAAGGCAGATCGTATGATCTGCTTTTTTATTAGCCTGATTTCACTAAATTCCATTCAATATTTTATTCACTTCTTTTTTCAAACTTTTCACCTTCAAATTATCAAAAGTTCTTTTTGATAAATTTCTCAATTTGTAACTTTTTATCAACTTTTGTACAGAAATTCAAATTCTGAAATGTTAGACTACTATTTGAAATGACACGAAAAATAGTTTTCTACATCACAATTTTGAGTTTTTTTCAGAATTTTAACCTAGGAATATTATCTGTCTGGGAAGCTATCAACTATTCTTAAGAATAAAGAAAACAGAAAATAGCTAATTTTAGGTACGAAACAATGAGGTGTTACTGTGTCACACGATGCTAAATTATTACACGACAGGGCTTTGGCTTATCACGAGAAACCAGTTCCTGGAAAGATTAGAATTGAGATCACCAAGCCTGCAGAAACAGCTGACGATTTGACTCTTGCATACAGCCCTGGTGTAGCAGAGCCAGTACGTGAAATTGCAAAAGATCCTGAGAATGCATATCGCTATACAGGTAAGGGCAACTCAGTTGCTATTATCTCTAACGGTACTGCAATTTTAGGCTTAGGTAATTTAGGACCCTTAGCATCTAAGCCTGTAATGGAAGGTAAAGCATTACTTTTCAAACGATTTGCTGGTATTAACGCTATTGATATCGAAGTTGATAATAAGAGTGTTGAAGACTTTATTACAACTGTCGAATGTATTGCAAACACCTTTGGTGGCGTTAACCTAGAGGATATTAAAGCACCTGAGTGCTTTGAGATTGAGCGCGAGTTAATCAAGCGTTGTAAGGTACCTATTTTCCACGATGATCAGCACGGTACTGCAATTGTAACTACAGCAGGTATATTAAATGCTGTTGAGTTACAGGGCAAAAAGATTGAGGATTGTAAGGTAGTATGCGTAGGCGCAGGTGCAGCCGGTATTGCATGCTCTGACTTCTTAATCAAGTGTGGTGCAAAGAAAGAGAACTTCTTCATGGTAGACCGCCACGGTGTTATCAGATCAGATCGTCCTCAGTACAACAATGGTGAAAAACCAAGATTCATCAATGATGCAGGTCCAAAGACCTTAAAAGAAGCTATGGAAAATGCTGATGTGCTTTTAGGTGTATCAGGTCCAGGCTTGATTGATGATCAGGAAGTTATTCACATGGCAAAGAACGCTGTAATCTTTGCTTGCTCTAATCCAGATCCTGAGGTTGATCCTGAGGTAGTAACTAAGTTACGTCCTGATATCATCATGGGTACTGGTCGCTCTGATTATCCAAATCAGATCAACAACGTATTGTGCTTCCCATATCTGTTCCGTGGAGCTTTAGATGTAAGAGCTACTTGCATCAACACAGAGATGATGAAAGCTGCAATGAATGCTTTACGTGATCTAGCAAAAGAGCCTGTTCCTGCTGAAGTTGTTAAGGCTGCACAGGTTGACCACTTAGAGTACGGTAGAGATTACTTAATTCCAAAGCCAATGGATGCAAGATTAAAAGAGAAATTATCAGCTGCAGTAGCTAAAGCTGCTGTTGAATCTGGTGTAGCTCAGATCCCTCTACCAGATTGCTACAAGTAATTTAGATATCCTGTAACGTTCGATATCTTAAAACAGAAAAGGTGCCATTGGCACCTTTTCTGTTTAGATCCTTTCAGATGAACTAAAGTCAAATCAAGAACTGATTTCAACTTTATTTCAACCTTACTCAAGCTAAGGTTCTTACCACTTACTCTAGATCTTCTCTAAGAGCACACCTGTTTCTAGATGATTTGTATAAGGGAACTGATCAAAGAAAGCTAATTTAGTGATCTTATGAGTCTTAGTTAGATAGGTAAGATCTTTTACTAAAGATTCAGGACCACAAGAAATGTAGATAACTCTGTCAAATCTTGCGGTGAAGTCTAAAGCTTCTTTGTACTCAAGACCAGATCTTGGAGGGTCGATTAAAAGAGTGTTGAAGTTGTACTCTTTAATATCGATGTTAGCAAAGCGCAGACGATTAAATTCGCGTACACCTTCTAGAGCCTGAGCTACTTCAACAGCACTTAATCTTGCGATCTTGGTATTGGTAATATTGTTTTTTTCAATATTCTTCAAAGCAGTTGCTGTAGGAACTCTTGAGACTTCTGTAGACATAACCTTTCTGAAAAGATCTGCTAAACATACTGTAAAAGTTCCACTTCCACAATAAAGCTCGATTAAATCTACATCAGAGCAGTTAGTACAGCAGTCACGAGCAAACTGAACCATGTTCTGACAAGCATAGATATTTGGCTGTGAGAAATTGCCTTCCACCTGATAGAGGTAGAAATCTTTATCTCTTGTATGGATAGTTTCTAAGATAGTATCGGTATCAACAAGAATTGATTGTTTTTTTGCCCTACCGATAAAATTAACGGATAAACCTTCTTTTGAAAAATCGTCTTTTAATTTTGAAGCTTCAAGTTTAAATTGAGCTTCATCGATCTTTTTATGAAAGTTTAAAGCAATTACAAGTTCACCTTTCTGATTTGAAAGGAAATCTGTTTCAAATAACTTGAAACTTAACTCATGGTACTGCATTAAATATTTTTTTAGCAGTTCCATTCCTTTGTTAATTGCTTTTGAACCTACAGGGAAAGAAGATAATTCAATTCTCTTCTTAGGTTTTGTCTTAGGTTCAAACATGCAGAAAGTAAAATCTGTGTAATCGTTAGTAAAATAAATCGAAAACTCGGTTCTCATTCTGTAGTATTCACTTGGAGAGGCGAAAACCTGAGGTTTAGGAATTTGTAAATTATTTTTTTGAAATAGATTTACCACATTATCGATTTTTTCATTAAGATATTGTGGATAATTTTGAGGATCGGTTGTTCCTATTAAAGTTTTTAGCATATCTTTCGGTCCCTTATTTAACATTACTTGAGATCTTAAAGTGTCAGAGCCTAAAGTCAAAGCAAAAAGAGTTCTTTTTTTTGATTCAGGAGTTGGAGGTTTGTCTGTTTACAAAGCAGTTAAAGCTCTAAACCCTGATGTTGAAGCCTATTATCTGTTTGATAATGAATGTTTTCCTTATGGAAATAAAGGTGATCATTTTTTAATTAAAAGAATCGAAGCTCTTTTAGAAAAAGCTAGTAAAGTATTTGAATTAAGCGCAATCGTAGTTGCCTGTAATACTGCAAGTACAGTAGCACTTCCTGAATTAAGACTGAATATTAAGTTACCGATTGTAGGTGTGGTACCTGCGGTGAAACCTGCAGCTAAATTATCTAAAAATAAAATTGTAGGTTTACTTGCAACTCCAGGGTGCCTATCAAGGGAATACACTAATAACCTCATCAAGAACTTTGCTAGTGACTGTAAAGTTATAAAGGTAGGCGATGCTCATTTGGCAGAAATTGCTGAAGACAGGTTATCAACTGGTGTTGTAGATAGGGCGGGAATAGAAAAGATAGTAAA
>ERZ808245.395-NODE-395-length-22749-cov-19.079889_pt1 | contig 22749 bp, 13 predicted proteins | sample MGYA00521243_ERZ808245 | MGnify/ENA primary metagenome ERZ808245 (study PRJEB31516, sample SAMN03275576) | gut metagenome | biome: mammalia-associated habitat; material: feces | host: Papio cynocephalus | place: Kenya | collected 2012-07-07 ... | reverse complement strand
TGGAAGTCGTAGCAGGTAGAGTTTACCTGTATGTACAGAAATGTACATATAGAATGAATTTAATTGCAGGTAATGCCTCGATAGGACAATCCTATCTCCTAATTATATAGGAAGAGCCTTGCACCACAATATAGGGGAAACCACTATATGATGGTTTTACAACGCAAGGATTGGCTGTTCATGCAGGGAAGTACCCTAACGTATCCCGTAGACCATACGGTACTTTAGTCGAGGGTAAACCTTCAACGACTATTCCCTCGTAGGGGTTTGAAAATATTGTAATCAATTATAAAATAAAGGTGGAAATCCTAAATATTCAAACCAACAGAAGTAGGGCGCAAATCGCAAATGGCGTGGGTGAAACCCCCTTAAATCGAAAAGGTCACTCCTAACACGTAATGGTGAGGATGAAGAAATAGTCTAATCTTTATAGAAATGTAAGGGAATATATTATTATGCAAAAATACGATATTTATTGGATGTGATGATATTTGAAACGCAACAAATGGAGCGATGATGAGATAAATATAATAAAAAAGAATTACAAAAATTTATCTGACGAAGAATTACATAAACTCATTCCTCGACACCCTTTGTCTTCTATCTCTACAAAACGTAAAGATATGGGTTTGACAAGACCTGTATGGAACAAAAAATACTCTTTTGTTGACCTAAAAAATGAGATGGATAAAAAGAATTACGCTCTGTTGTCGTCCGAGGCAGATTTTAGCAATGCGGGTTCTATCATGAAGTATAGATGTCCGAAACATCCGCAATGCGTTCAGGAAACAACCCTCGGCAGATTATTAGAGGGTAAGGGGTGTATGTATTGTGGGCGTGAGAGAACAAGAGATGCTGAACTTATATCAACGGAAAGATGTCGAAAAATATGCAACGAGAGAGGATTTATCTTTGTTGATAACTATGTTGTTGGCAGGTGTATGAATGTGTTTTTCATATGCCCCAAACATAAAAATATTGGAGTCCAAAGAATGACATATCAAAACATGAAAAGAGATGGGTATGGTTGCAAATATTGTCGAAGTAGTCTGACCGCCTGCTCTAATGGCGAAAAGCGAATAAAAGACTTTCTTGAAAGGTTACAAATAAAGTTTATTCAACAGTATAGGTTTGATGATTGCAGGGACCAAAACGTTCTTCCCTTTGACTTCTACTTGCCCGATAGCAAAGTCATAATAGAATTTGATGGAAGACATCATTTTGAGCCTGTAACATTCAACGGAGTATCACACGAGAGAGCATTGTATTTGTATCAAAAAACTGTCGAGTATGACAAAATAAAGGACGATTATTGCAAAATACACGGCATAAAACTTATACGCATTCCATATTGGAATCAGGATGAGATAGATGTCATTTTGATTGATAACTTTGTGAAGTACAAGATTATAGAAAAAATAGCATAATAATATTTATTCGGGAAGAATTTGCGTTTCTTCTTTTATATATATGAAACAGCGCGGCAACCAAATAGCCGCATTAATTCAGTCGTTCCAGTCCGGACAGGCCCAAAAGGCGTATGCGGATGCTGTTAATGCTGAAGGTTCAGCAATGCAGGAACAGGAACGTTGGCTTGAAAGTATAGAAGCCAAAACTCAACAATTTGAAGCATCGTGGCAGAGTCTGTCTAACACATTTTTAGATTCTGATATAGTAAAAGGATTTGTAGACTTTGGTACGGGTGCCGTAAATATATTGGAATCAATTATAGATAAAGTTGGCGCACTTAACGCCGTTATCGGTGGTGCGGGGTTGTTTGCGGGAATAAAGGGTATAGGAAGTGTAAAGTCTTCCTTATCGGAAATAACAGCAGCCATACCTCAAGTTAAAGATATAGCATCGGCGGCTTATGTTGATACGGATGGATTATTTGACAGCGCAACATTAGATAAATATGTTATGAGTTTGGAAAATCTGTCTAAGGCTCAGGCGGACACAGCTTTGACAGCCGCGGGGTTGGATGCCGCTCAAAAGGAACAGGCATTCTCGGCGTTGGAAGCCGCCTCCTCTTCTGCTACACTGACAACCCAGCAAATGCTTGAAGCCGTTGCAACTCAAACAGGAAGCGCGGCGGACGCAGAGGCGTTGTTAAAGAAAACCGGACTTATAACCGGAAACGAATTAGAAGCCAATTCATTAAAAACCGTAACCGCAGAACAAATAAAAAAAGCAATCGCAAACGGACAGCTTTCAGCAAGTGACGGACTTGTTATCACGAGTGCTTTGGGTATTACGGGAGCAAACACGGGAGAAACAGCATCTTTTGGTCTTTTGACAAAAGCTATATGGTCAAATATAAAAGCTATGACGGCGTGGCTGACAACAAACCCTGTAGGATGGCTGGTTTTAGCAGCAGGGGCAACAGCGGCTTTGGTTGGAGTTGTAGATTTATTTACTACTACAATAGAGGAAAACAATCAAAAGATTGAAGAAGCTACAACAAAAATTGATGAATACCAAAAAGCTATCGATGAGATAAACGATAAAGAAAAAGATGCAACGGAGACTTACAAAGAATATGCGTCTTTAATGTCAAAATCAAATGCTTATGGTCTTAACGCACAAGAAAAAGAGAAATTGTTGTCTTTGTCAGACAAGTTAGTTGATACATATGGATTAGAGGTTGAGGGAATCGACTCTGTTACGGGCGCGTATGTTATTGGTGCTGACGCTATTAACAATTATGTAGACGCGTTGAGAGCAGAACGCATTGAAAAGGAAAAAGCTCAAAGCAAAGACAGAGATAAGCGTATCGATGCCAATGTTGATAATCTTGAAAAATATCAAAAAGACTACGACGCTTTAAAGGACGCAAAAGAACACTATGCAGAATTTCAAGACATCATTGATAAGTATCAAGACGGCGTTGACAAGTATAAGGAAAAAAGAGATCAAAAAGGTCTCGTTTCAAGCCAAGAGGCGGCTGTTATTGCCGCTTTTAATACCGACTTAACAAACAAGGCTGCTTCTTTAGGATTAAAGAACTCTACGGATGTCGCTTCTAAGATATTTAAAGATGTAATGGGAAGCAAAGACATTGATGTCGAAGCAGCGAAATTTAAGAATAAAATGAGCGGAGCCATCAACTCAGTTATAAAAGATGTTCTTGCGGACATCCGAGTAGACAACTATGATATGTTGGACGAAAATGGCGAGTCTTTGCTCGACCAGATGTTAACCCCTTACCTTGCTAATGTTAATTGGGATTCATTTAATAAAGACGAATTTGAGGGAAAAATCAAAGAATTTATTGCAGAGTATGGCGAAACTCTCTCTAAAGTATCAACAGAGTTAAGCAAGTATCAGACGGGAGCATCTAACGGAGAGCTTGATGTCTCGGGTTATACGGAGTTCTATCAGCAGCTTCAAAATCAAGCTGCTCTATTAAAACAAATGCTTGAGCAGGGGGTAATAGACGAAAACTCCTATAAAGAACAGACAGAGCAAATAGCTTCACAAATTCAGGGGAGCGTTGGTCTTGCTATGGCTGATATCAGCTCCAAGTTTGGCGAAGGGCAAGAATCTGCTAAAGCAAATTTTGCCGCTATTGCAAATCAGTTTGTTGATTTGGAAAATCAATTTAAAAACGGCTCAATAACGTCTGTTCAGTACCTCGACAAGTTAAATGACGCTGTCAATAATATGGATGTCTCAGAAACGTTTGGCAACAACACGGAGGCAATGGGCGAGTTTTTTACAACCCTCGCAGTTAAGAGTGCCAATGTTATGTCTGATACCATAACTCAGTTTGAAGCGGGTAAGATTTCTGTTGCTGAATACGGAGATAGGATGGCGAGATGGGCGCAGACAAACAAGGAGGCTGCACAAAAAGCCCTTGAGGCGGCGGAAATGAATGGAGAGTCGGACGAAAAGATTCGACAACTTAAAAATAGCCTTGATGAGCAGAACAAGACCATAGATGAGACCGTAAAAAAATGGGAAGAACTTAAGGGCATCAATACTTATCTTGATGAAAACGCGGCTGCTCTTAATTCGTTTACAAGTGCTGCAAGCGATGGATACGCAAGTTATGTTGATGGGCTTTACAGTGAGTTTACAAAATTAAGTGATGACGCTAAAAACTCTATCATCACAAATATGCAACAAATGGATGGTATGGCAGGCGTAACCGCTGAAAATCTTCAGTCAACTATGGCGGAAAGTCTTGGTGCAACACGAGCATTGGCGACAGCAACAGCTGACGCTACTAATCAGACATTTAAAAACCTCGCCACTTCGGGGGCTGAGTTTTTGGATGCTCTCGGCGACGCAATTGTGGGCTTTGATTATACTATAGGTTTTGATGTTTCTGACCAGAAACAGAACTTAGGCGTTTCTATTTTGGGAAAGAATCTCCCCATAGAAATCCCGACATCAATAACGATTAAGGGGTCTGGTGGGGAAGCAGTAAAAACGGCCGTTGAGAAGCTAAAGGGTTTTACTGCAAGTGTTAAGGCTACCTCTGATTTTATAGACGTGTCCGACTATGGGGCCAGCTTTAAGAAAAAATCCTCTAACGATGGTGCTTCCTCGGGCAACAGTTCTAACTCCGGAGGAGGTAAATCGAGTTCGGGCAAATCTAAGAAAGACGATGCCGAAAAGGCTGAAAAGGAACGAATAAAGAAGGAGCTTGAACAATTAAAGTCAGGGCTTGAAATGCGTAAGGAACTCCTTGAAAAATACAAGGATAGCGTGGACTTGACCGACTTTGGTTTAGATTTAGCAGAAGAAAACGACTTTTCTCTCCGTACAGACCTGCTTAATAACAAGATGTCGCAGCTTACTGCGTATGGCAAAGCAATGCGAGAAGAATTTGACAGAGTTGCAAGTATTATTCCAAAAACAGGAGACCAAGCGGATGCGTTGGCCTCTCACTTAGAGTCTCTCGGTAATGATATGCGCAGTAACATTACTGCACTAAGGGAAACTCAGATTGCTATGGAGCAACTCAAGATTGATTCAATTAAAAATGTCAGCGAGTATTATTTGAAGGATTTAGAGGATGAGCTGTCGAGTATCGAAAGGCGAATGGAACTGCTCAACAAAGATAATGGGAAGGATTATGAATATACCAATCAGATTCTTCAGATGGAGATGTTCTTACCGACAAGATCCTCTTCTGTTGGTCTCCAGAGCGGCAGAAGCAAAGCGGACAAGGAAGTGATTGCGTCCGCACAGGCGACCCAAAACGTTCTTAACGATATGTTTGAGACGCAGATTCAGAAAAATGAGAGCTTAAGAGAAGATGAACGTAAGGCTCTGCTTTCAGCTATGGAAACAATGCGTCAAGATATGGTTCTAAACCTTGATTCTATGAATAATGATTTTGACAGTTCTTGGGACTCGGCTACGGGGACAACGAACAATGGTGTACAAGCCATACAGGCAGCTATCAATAATATGAAGATGAAACTGCCAAGCCCGGACATATCGGAAGTGCAGAAGGCGTTTAATACGGTTAGAGATTTAATAACCAATATGGGAAACATCAACTATACGCCGTCTAAAATTAGTGTTTCGGATGGGGTTAACGGCGGTAGTGATGCCGCGTCCATCATTCGGGGGAATAGGGCTAATATAGTAACAAATGTCGCCAAGGGGCAGGAAGGCGTTCCTTATGTGTGGGGCGGTACGATGCCCGGAGTGGGGTTAGATTGTTCCGGTCTTACACAATACGCTTATGGTGTTACCGGAGTGAGTATGCCAAGAAGGTCTCAGGAGCAGTGGACGCAAGGCCCCGGAACGGTAATCTCAAGCCGAGATAAGCTAAAAAAGGGCGACCATCTGTTTTTTGCAGAAGAACCCGGAGGAAAAGAGGCTACTCATACCGGAATATATGCAGGAAACGGAATTATGATTCACGCTCCGCACCGCGGCGATGTGGTGAAAGAAACTTCTATTGATGGTGATTATTACTCCGCAAGATTCTTAGGTGCAAGACGATATGCAACAGGCACTATCAAAGGCAACGCACAAGCGCCTCGTTTAGGCATAGCGGGTGAAAACTTTAAGCCGGAAATATTGGTAGACAAAGCAACGGGCGAAACTAAATATATTGATAAGCCTACTGTTATTGATATTACTAAAACGGATGTCGTTGGCGAAAAACAAACTGCTCAAATTCCTAAATTCGCAAGCGGAACTCCTATGGCTAATGAAAAATATCTCAGAGAGATCAAGGCTGCCTGTGATGTCTTTCAAGTCCCATATGAAATCGCCTTGGCAATGATAGATCAAGAAACCTCTAACGGTGCAGCCTCAGATACGTGGCGTAAAAATAGTGCTGGGGCGGTTGGTCTTACCCAAATAACACAATCTGCTCTGGGAGACTTTTATCAGGTAGGAAATGCCGCCACCAAAAGAATTGTAGATTTGCTCACGAAAAATGGTGTAGATATAGGCAACTCTCGGACAGAAAACGAAAGCGCTTATAGGGATAATATTTGGACAGGCATATCTAATCTAAGGCTTATCAACGATAGATATTTTAACGGCGAAGATGGAAGCTGGAAGAACACTTTGGGGTGGTATTATGCCGGCGGTGGTTATGCTGGGTCTGATGGGCGGTGGTATTCAAATCAAATACTAAATAGAGCGAACACAACCGATTTTCAAAATGCTGCAAAAGCGTTGGCTACAAACACGGACGCTCTGAACGCAAATACTCAGGCTGTATCCGAATCTAATCCCAATCAAGAGCTTATAGATAAAATACACGGTCTTTCGGATGAATATACTGATAAGATTAATCTTGCTACACTTGCCGGAAGATCTGAAGTTGCACGAATTTCGCAAGACGATTCTCTTACATCCGACGAGAAAGCCAAGGCGTTATATGACATATACAAACCAATGGCGAAGGAATCCGCGCGTATAGGAGCAGAACTATACGCGGATGCTCTTGAACGATATAATGCGTGGATTGAAGAGGTTAAAGCGGGCACGGCTGAGTATAGCAAAGAGGTAGACGATGCGTGGCGGGATACTCTCGGCGACATAGGTAGCTCTGTTTATGAATGGGAAAACAAATTATATGAACAAAGAGAAGCTACTCTTGAGGCTATCCAAAAATCCTTTGAGAATAAAATGAAGATGTTTGATAAGCGCTCTTCAAGCCTTGACAGACAGCTACAGTATGCCGAGGCGAGAGGGTTTATGACAAGCACACGTTATTATGAAAAGATGCAGGATGCCGACATAAAAAGTGTAAATCAAACCAACGCAGAGATTGAGTCTTTAACAAACTATCTCAAAGAACAGGTAAAAAGCGGAGATATTGAGCCAGGGAGTGAGCCTTGGCACGAGATAAACGACAAAATTGATGACCTTATACAGGAAAGAGACGAAAGAGAGATCGCCATTGCCGAGAGAGACGCTCAGATAAGACAGGTTTTATGGGATAGGTTTGATTACCTTATTGATTCCTTATCTCATATTACAGACGAGTCTGAATTCTTTATCAATCTTTTAGGCGATAAGCTACACGATGATAACGGCAAACTAAACGATAAGGGAATGGCTGTTATGGGGTTGCACGGCGCAAACTATAACACCCAAATGGAGAAAGCTCTGTCATACAGGAACGAACTTGCCAAAATTGAAGATGAGATACAAAAGTCACCTTATGACACTAATCTCATTGAAAGAAAACAAGAATTGCTTAGTCTTCAGAGAGAGGCTATTCTTGCGGCGAAAGATGAAAAAGATGCTATAATCAGTTTGGTTGAAGAGGGTATAAATCTTGAACTCAATTCATTAAAGGAGCTTATAGACAAATATACTGAGTCTTTAAACTCAGCAAAGGATTTGTACGAATATCAGAAAAAAATATCAGAACAGACACAGTCGATTTCTGCGATAGAGAAACAGTTGTCGGCGTATGAGAATGATTATTCAGAAGAATCCCGAGCCAAAATTCAGCAATTAAAAGTTGACTTAAAAGACGCGAAGGAAAACTTAAAAGATACTGAATATGATAAATATATCAGCGACCAAGAAGATTTATTGAATGACCTGTACGAAAAGTTTGAAGAAACTTTAAACGCGCGTCTTGATGACAGAGATGGGTTGATTGAAAGTGTTATAGGAGAAATTAATTCCAACTCTTCTTCTATTCTTGATACTTTAGAGGATTCTGCTTCTAAGGTGGGGGTTAGTGTTTCTGATACTATGGAAGATATTTGGACTAAGGGCGATACTGCGCTTCGAAGTTATCTTAACGAAGATAACCTTATCGGAGGATTTGAATTACAAGCAAATGGCTACTTTAATCAAATGTCAAACTTCAGCACCGGAGTTACAACATCTCTCGGTTCTATCAGCTCTGATATTAACTCAATACTAAAATACGCGAGTGACCGAGCAAAGAGTGAAGAGGGATTTGATGACATCAAACAACGAATGATAGACAACTCTAAAGCTTGGTGGAGTGCAGAAGAGGGCAGTGATGAGCAAAAACGTCTTGAAGCCGAAAACAAGATTTACGGCGATTCCCTCGGATATAAGTCCGGCGAAGACGGCAAATGGAGAGACAAGGACGGAGATGTTGCCTACACTATATCTAAGGAGGACAAGATTAGAGGTCTCGTTGAGCAAATGAAGAAAAACAGCGCGGCGTGGAGCGAAAGCAACACGGCGGAGGAAAACGAAAAACTCAACGAAAAGAATCATAGGTTAGCGGAAAAATTAGACCCATTAATAGGCAAGCACGTATGGTATAATGTAAAGACCTATAAATGGTATGTTGGCGGGGATGAACTTTATAAAATGTATGCAAGAGGCGGACTTGCCGATTATACCGGGCCTGCGTGGCTTGATGGAACGCCCACTAAACCCGAAATGGTTCTCAACCCGACAGACACCGAAAACTTTATTGAGCTCAAAGACTATCTGGCAGCCGCATCTCAGAAAGGATTGTTTAACCACGATTTTGCGTATGAGTCATCCTTTAACTCAATCCCGATTCCTAAGAATATGTTTTCTCGCACAACAACATCGCCCAACATCGGCAATGTAACATTTGATATCGACATCGACCACGTTGAGGACTACAATGACTTTGTAAATCAGATGAAAAAAGATAAACAGTTAGAGAAAATGATTCAGTCAATGACTGTTGATAGGATAGCGGGCAAAAGCGCACTGGCGAAGAACAGGTATCGTTGGTAAGGGGAGGTTAATCATCCCCTTACCACTTTTATTATGTATAAACTTATAACTATAGGTGGGATAGATATGTTTTTAAACACTAACGGTATGTTAAATACGCGGAAAGTTAAAACACTAACAAAAAGGCTGAAAAAAGCGGAGATGGACAATAAAATTCTTGCAGACGAAAATGTTTTCTTGAGAGAACAGGTCAAATCTCAAAAGGTCAGACTTGATGAGCTCATTGCACAAATGGACGGTATCAAAGATGAATACTTTGAAGAAATAGAGCTTGCAAAAAAGATACAAAAAGAATATAAGGAATTAGTTTTAGAAATAGCAGTACAAAACGAATAGCAACGCTTTGATGGGGGGTGATATACGGTGTATGCCACAGATTTTGAATATGATGACCGATTGTTAAGTGATTATGGATTTATAATATGTTCTTTTGATGGGACTTCGGGTGCCAACACTATAGATATAGGTCAAAAATTAACTTTTAACAAAGCATCAACCAATAAAGGCAAATATCATAGTTTAACAGGTGTACAATACGATGATTGCCTTGAACTCAGTTTTGAAATAGCTAAGAACCCCGATATATATGAGAATATGACTATTTCGGCAGAAGAATATAGGGATATAACAAGGTGGCTAAACAGACCCACCTTTAATAAGTTTAGGCTTTATAGTTTTGAAAATGAGATGGAACCCTGCTACTTTGAAGCAAGCTTTAATGTAAGCAAAATTACTGTTGGTGAGGTTTTGTGTGGGCTGTCTTTGGATATGATTACAAATCGTCCTTTTGGATTCGGAAGAGAACGAGTAGAAAGATTCGACTTCTCTGATGCAACGAAAGAGTGTAAACTAACGGATTGTTCTGATGAAATAGGATACATTTATCCCACAAGCCTGAAAATAGTTTGTGAAAAAGATGGGGATATTATTATATCAAATGCCCTAACTGACAGTCGTACCGCGATTAAAAATTGTGTTTCGGGTGAGGAAGTAATCATTGATGGTAGGGCTTTCAGTATCAGCACCTCTGTACCCACCCACGACATATATAATGATTTTAATTATGATTACTTTAAGATTGGGAATACGTTTAAAAACCGTATTAATGGAATTACCGTGTCTTCTCCTTGCCAAATAGAGATTAAATACTCTCCAATTATAAAGAATATACCATCGTAAGGGAGGTGTCGCAATGGCAAAAATTAAGTTTGATTTTACGGGCAATCTCGCCGAAGCAAATTTGATTTTAGCAACTAAGAGCGGCAGAAAGTTAGGTAGTATTCCCGCAACGGATATTGTTTTCAAAGATAGTCTAAACTCCTACTCTGAAATTTCATTTAGGGTAGACAAGTATGATAACGGGACAAAACTACGTTTGTGGGAGCAGATAAAAGACTTTAAGCTTATTTACTGCCCCGAATTAGATTTATGGTTTGAAATAAGTTTGGATGTGAACGAATCCAACGATGTTTCAAAGACTGTAAATGGTAAAACTTTGTGCGAGGCAGAGCTCTCGCAGATAATGCTATATAACATCGAAATTAACACACAAACAGATATTGAAAGAGATGATTATACAAAGCCAACGGTATTTTTTAACGAAGAAGATCCAAGTATTTCTCTTCTTAATAGAATTACCGAGAAAATTCCGCATTACAAGATTTCAAAGGTCGACGTTTCGATAGCCGGGATACAAAGAACGTTTTCTTTTGATGGGAAATCTTTGTATGATGCTTTTCAGGAAGTAGCGGATGAGATTGGATGTTTGTTTGTCTTTGATTCAAGTACAACCGAAAACGGTTTGCCTAAAAGAGAAATCAAGGTTTACGACCTTATGAATAGCTGTAATGGTTGCGGATACAGAGAAGAAAACATGGCGGTATGCCCTAAATGCGGCGGAACGGATATCGCGAAGGGATTTGGTAAAGACACCGGCGTTTTTATATCTACGGATAATCTTGCTGATAACATAACCTTTACTACAGACACCGATTCGGTAAAAAATTGTTTTAAAGTTGAGGGTGGAGATGACTTAATAAACGCAACCTTGCGTAACTGTAACCCAAACGGAACAGATTATATATGGTATATTTCAGATGAATTGAAAGAGGATATGTCTTCTGCTCTTGTTGATAAAATAAATCAATATGATACACAGTATTCAAATTATCGGACTTCAAAAGAGATAAGTATCAATTCGGAAGCCGTTGCAAAATACAATCAGTTGGTTACAAAGTACAATCCTATAGCGAAACCTTTTGGAATAAATAATGGAGACGGGTTTAGCGAAGCTTCGAGTACAATCAACGGTTATTCGGCTCTTATGAATTTGTATTACGACGCCATTGATATGTCTTTATTCCTACAGTCTCAAATGATGCCGAGTACCGGGACTTCGGACACGGATGTGGGCGAACAGAGCGGTTTGCTGACAGCAGAGAATCTAAGTCCTGTTGCCGTAACTATTTCCGACGCTCCGTTGGCATCCGTAGAAAGTGCTATTTTGGGGCTTGCCAAGATATATGTAAAATCAAATTATATGGTAAAGATAAAGAACTCCGCCTACTCAAGTAGTTCCAAAGTTTGGACAGGGAATTTTACAGTAACCAATGTTAGCAACGACAAAGATACCGCCGATAGTGAAAATATCAGCGTTACTGTAACAAATGATATGGTGACATATGTTAATCAAAAGGTTAAAAAGGCGCTGGCGCAATCGAGTACTGATGATTTAAGCATTGTAGGCTTGTTTTCTTTGGATGATTCTGATTTCAAATCGAATCTAAAAAAATATTGTTTAGATAGTCTTATGATATTTAACAATGCGTGTCAAGGCTGTTTGGATATATTAATAGAACAAGGATATGCTTCTGACCCCTCGACTGATGTTTACAAAGAATATAAGAAATATTATGACAAACTTTCATATATCCAATTAGAAGTCTCTGTTAGGGAAAATGAAATTAGCATTGTAGAAGGGAAGCGCGATACAGACGGCTCATTAATCCAATATGGACTAAGGAATTACCTTGTCGAGGTGCGTGATTCTGTGCAGGACAATTTAAACTTTGAGAAATTCTTAGGCGAGGATTTGTGGACGGAGTTTTGCGCTTATCGCAGAGAGGATAAATATTCTAATTCAAATTATATATCGGATGGGCTTAATAATGCGGAGTTATTTTTGAAAGCAAGAGAACTTCTTGAGGTTGCAAGCAAAGAGATATATAAGTCGGCAGAACTTCAGCACAGCATTAGTGCTAACTTAAAGAATTTATTTACAATGAGAGAGTTTGACTCCTTACGGGACGGCTTTGAGGTTGGTAATTGGATAAGAGTTAAAGTGGATGATAAGGTTTATAAGCTTAGGTTAATCGGGTATGAAATTGATTATTCCGACCCCGACAATAGCCCAGTTGAGTTTTCGGATGTCTTAAAAATATCAAGTGGTGTCTCCGATATACAAAGTGTTCTTCAGCAAGCCTCTTCCATTGCTACCTCTTATGACAGCGTCATGCGACAGGCGAGTCAGGGGGCCGACGGCAGTAAAATAATTAAGGGTTGGGTATCAGACGGGCTTGCTCTTACAAATTCATATATAAGCAATTCAAAAAATCAGGAACTAAAGTTAGACTCTAATGGTTTTCTGATGAGGGAATGGCTTCCTATAACAGAAACTTATAGTGATATGCAGTTAAAGATTATAAACAAGGGCCTTTATATAACTGATGATAATTGGGAAACCGCTAAAGCCGGAATAGGAAATTTTAAATATTATTTACCTAATAAAAATGGCGTGTTGGAACAGCACGATGGACACGGAGTTATCGCAGATACCCTTGTCGGTAGCTTTATCCTCGGAGAAAACGTTGGTGTGTATTCATCAAAAAACAATATTACCATGAATGAGGATGGGATCACCGTTACCAATGGAGTTAACACAGTTTTTATTTCCCCGTCAGCTTCTGAAAGTGTATTTTCTATTTTAGATAAGAATAAGAATAAAAAATTTTATATCTCAAATGGCGGGAGCATAACGATGGATGGAACGGTTACGTTTAAGCAAAGTGAGACAGCTACAGAGATTAACGAGGATGGCTTGCAGTTTTATAATGACCCAAGCGGAGCTAAACTAAGTGCCACATTAGGAACGCTCGATTTGGCTGTTACTGACGAAAATGGCGATGAACAGATTTACCGTACTTTCGGAATGGTGTCCGACTATGACAAGACGCTGGATAATGAACTTGTGTATTTTGGTAGGGTGGACGGATCTGGTATCGAAGGACGTGATGGTCTTATCAACCCCTATTTAGTTGTGGCCAGCAGCTACCAAAAGGGAGAATCTGACAAGAATGGAGACACAACGTGGCATTGGGCGCAGGGGCTAAATCTAATGCCCGGAGCGGATTGGGGGAGTATTAAGCAGAACGGCATCATTTGTATGTGGGGCGATGTATATGTTGGAACAAACAAAATTCATTCGTATTGCGATTCTCGACTAAAAACTAATATTGTAGATAGCGATGTATGTTCTACTGACATCATAAATGATATAGAGATAAAATCATTTGATTGGATTGCATCAAAAGAACACGTCTCGGCGGGACTAATAGCCCAACAATTAGAACTTGTCACTCCCGAGGTTGTCTCAACAAGTGATGCTACAGGTGGTATAAAAGCCGTTAATTACAACGGGCTTATTCCATATTTAATTAAAGGCTTTCAAGAGATAGATAAAAGATTGCGTGTTTGCGAACGTCAAAACAACGCAAACAGCAGTAGTATTGCCAAGGCGAAAGGCGATTCTTTTAGTGTTAAAACGACAATCAGGAAAGCCGAAGATGATACAAGAAATAGGTGGTTAGACAATATGACCCAAGAGGAAAAGATGCCGTATGTAAATATGACAATTATTCCCAAATTTAAAGTTCCCAAGAAAGGTGATGAATAAATTGGAAACAGACAAAATAACAGCAGAACAGATTGCTCAAGGATTTGTTTATGCCGAAGAATTGTTAAACTCAATAAGTGTTTCCGGAATAGAGAATTGCCAAAAACTCGCAAAGGCCTATAACAACATAGATGTGTTTTTAAATATGTTTAAGGCGGGGCAGCTTTCTATCCAGATTAACAGCACTAAAGGTGCGAATGAAACTAATACTTCACCAAACAACAAGAAATAATGGCTATAAATTTATAAGGCTGAAAGGAGGCTTTTATGTTGGAAGTTTGTTGCTTAGACAAGGACAATAATATTGTAGAACATCTAACGCAATGGGATGTAGACCAATACATCCTAATAGGGGACACAGGTCTCATCAAGGCCCCTGCTGTTCATTTTTGCAACACTTCAAGTAGTGAGGCACTTGTTGTAAGTTCAACCATAGAAGGTGACAAGATTAAGGCTAAAATACCAAACATATTGTTGCAGGATGGACTACTTATCATCGCATATCTATATGTGTGTGATCCCAGCGTGTCTGATATATCCGCTAAAACAAAAGCAGAAATTAGGATTCCTGTTAGGCCGCGCCCAAAGCCATCAAGTTACCCATATGTTGGAGATGTTGATTATATATCACCTTCTTCAATAGAAGGGAAAATGACCGAACTTCTTAAAAACAAAGTTGACAAAGAAGACGGCAAAGGTTTGTCCTCTAATGACTATACCGATTTAGATAAGGCGGAAGTTGCAAATATTAAAAACAAGGTTGATATTATAGAAGGTAAAAGCTTGTCGTCTAATGATTTTACTGATAACTATAAAGGTGAACTTGATGCTTTAGCTCAAAATCTTGCAAAGAAAGCAAACATAACAGATGTCTTGACAAAGACGAATGCGGAAGAATTTGCTCCTACAGCTTCTTATCAACCAGCGACGAAGAAATATGTTGATGACCAAATATCCACAATCAGCATCCCCGTCGTTGATAGTTTGAAAAGCACATCAACAACAAGTGCACTATCTGCGAATCAGGGAAAATTGCTAAATGATTCTAAGGTTGATAAAGTGGAGGGCAAGGGCCTATCTACAAACGACTTTACCACAAAATATAAGACACAACTTGATAATTTGAATGAAAACATATCTGAAACAGTAGCTAACAAAGTTGATAAGGACAGCGTTCTTACTAAAACTAATACGGATGAGTATTCTCCAACAAGTTCATATCATCCAGCAACCAAGAAATATGTTGATGATTTGGTTTCTAATGCAGCAGGATCTGGCGGCGGAGATATGCTTAGAGGGATATATGATACGGATAAGTCTGGCGTTGTTGATGATTCCGAAAAATTAGGAGGGAGAACACCCAACTATTATATAGGAGTAGATGACTATGTAATACTCGACGCCGGCAGTGCAACGGAAGTTATATGAGTAGGAGGTGAAGTTTATGTACGTTATAAAAATGAATGATGATAAATCCTTGATTGCAACTATAAAATCATCAATATATCAAGGAGAACGCAACGCGGACACTCTGTCCTTTTTAATTCCAACCACATATGAAGATAAAAACATCGCTGACTGCACTCTCTTGTTAAGATATATTTTGCCTAATGGTGTGGGGCGTTCGGAGGAATTAGAGTTGGATGCCATACCATACAAGAATTACTATAGATACAGATTAAAGGTTTCGACGCGGCTAACCGATATCTCAGGGGCTATTGAATTATGGGTAAGTGCAGTTGATTTCAATGATAATTATATACTAAAAAGCGGTACAACACACATTGATGTCCTACCGACAAAGAAGGTTTCTGACTATCTGTCCGATGAGAGTTTAGATGAACTCGACAAGATGGGGGCAAGGCTAAGTCAGCTGTCGGCAGTAGTAGCTACGAAGGCGGACAATCTTGCTTATGACGAAGACAAGCGATTGCTTCAACTTACATCAGAAGGCAAGGGTATTGGTAATAGTGTTGATATTTCGAGTGCTACCACGGATGAGGTTATCGATGTTGACCCGATCGACATTGATGATGGTGATAAAGATGACATTTCTAATGATGAACTTATAACTTTTTAATTTAGGTGAGGAATTTACGAATTTTCAAGGCAGGTGATTAAATTGGGCGTGAGGGTTGCATACGGTCAGCGCAAAAATATCAATAGTGCGATAGAAAAGGGCACTATCCCAAAGGGGAGTATCATTATAACAAAGGACGAAGCGGATTCAGAAATGCTTTTTTACGATCCGACCGGTAACCTTAAGACAGTTGCAGAAAGGACAAGGTTTGAGTCCTTAAAAGAAGCCGAGAGGTGGGTAAAAGATTATCCTTGTGAGGGTTTTATATTGGTTATTCACAACGGCGCTGAATGGCTTCCGTACATAGTAAATGACGACAATAGCTTGTCACCATTAAATAGCGTGGATAGGGATAGGGTTAAACTGTCCGAGATTGAGCAGGATGAAATTCTCGTTCTCGACGGAGGCGCGGCAAACGTATAAACGAATATAAAAATGGTATGCACACAAATAACGTTCGTGTGCTTTTTCATTGTCTCCTACATTAACATCGGGGATATAATATAAAAACATTTAGGGGGGGTCAATATATGGCTGATAAAGTTTTGAAAACAACTATTCAAATTAGAAGAGACACGACTGCTAACTGGACAGCGAATAAAGATATTATTCCTGCGGCTGGTGAGCCTTGTCTTGATATTGATACTGGCATTGTAAAATATGGTGACGGTAAAACTACTTATGAAAATTTAAAAGAGTCTGGAGCTTCTGCTACTCATTATGAAGGAGTAAAGACTGGAAGTGAAACTGATAACGAAGTTATTTCGAGAGTTCTTACGGCAGAAAGTGCAACTCCTAAAAAAGATGATATATTTGTTGTAAAATCTCTTATAGCAGGAGATAAATACGCGTATACGGCTTATGTATATGATGGCAAGAATTGGGCAGCTATGGACGGCAATTACTCAGCAGCTAATGTATTTACAAGTGCTAAAATTACTTTAGCTGGTAACTTTACTAATGTTGGTAATTATCAGAAGGGTAAAGTTTTGGAAGAAGGTGTTTCTGTACAATCTATTCTTACAGATATGCTTTCTCAGAAATTGCAACCTGGAACACCGACTGAGCCTGCTGTTTCAGTTACTTTCAATTCTGGTGCTAAAGAAGTAGGTACAAAAATTACTCCGACTTATTCAGCAAGCCTGTCGGCAGGTTCCTATACTTATGGCCCTGCTACTGGAATTACGGCAAAGTCTTGGTCTGTAGTAGCAAAGAATGGAGCAACAACTATAGGTACTCTGACAACAAGTAGTGGTTCTTTTGAAGAAATAACTGTTGCAGAAGATACTAATTATTATGTAACGGTTTCAGCTACACATGAAGCTGGTGCTATTGCGAAAGATAACCTTGGTGGTCAATCTAATCCTGTAAAACAGATTGTTGCTGGTACTAAAACAAAAGATAGTGCTAAGATTACGGGTTATCGTGCTTGGTTCTATGGATTTAAAGGAGCAGATGGTTTAATTGATGTTTCTAATATCACTTCTGCAAATATTCGTGGGCTTACAAGTGCTAATGGAACTATTCCTGCAACTTTGACAACAAACAAAATGCAACAGATGTTCTTTGCTGCTCCTAAAGGCAAGATAAAGAGTATTGGTGTTGCAAATGCTACGAATGGCGCACCGCAGACTGTAACAAAAGTTACAGATATTAAGGTTGAAGGCGCAAAAGGCTTTGCTTCTGTTGATTATGACGTATTTTATGTAAGCAATGCAGGTGCAGAGTCAGGTTCAACTAAATATAATATCACGGTGACGAAATAAGAGAAGGGGGTAATATACAATGGCTATTAGAGATGATTTTTTCACAGCATTAAAAAAAGGTGCAAAGTGGGACGTTGGTGTTTCGATTAATCGTACCAATCCTCTTCCTTTGGACGTAAATTCAGTATTTGATACTAAAGCAAATCTTGATGCGTATGTAGCTGGTGCTTTTGCTTACCCTGGTCAGATTGTGGCATTGGTTGAAGCTGAGGCTACCACTATATATTATATAGATCAAGCAAAGACTTTACAAGAAGTAGGTAAAATACCTCTTGGAGATAATAAGTCTATTACTGTTGCAGAAGATGGAACGATTTCTTTACTTGGTATTGCTGAAGCTGCTACGGGTGCTCAGCCTGTTAAGCAAGCTGATGGTTCTATTAAGTGGATTAAGCCAGATACAACTACTGTTGAGGGCTTGACTACAGAAGTGGAATCTTTAGGGAATAGAGCGACAGCTTTGGAAAATAAAGTTGGAGACGATTCCAAGGGACTTGTTAAGAATGTAGCTGATTTGACAACTGAGGTTTCAGGAGTAAAAACAAATCTTGCGGATAACTATTATGATAAAACTGCTGTAGATGGTCTTGTTGCAGGAGCTTTTCATTTTAAGGGAGAAGCAGCAGCAGTAAGCGATGATAACACTAAACTGTATTCAGATGCAGAGAAAAAGACTGAAATCAAGGGTAAAGCAGGTGACGTTTATCAGATAGGTGATAAAGAGTATGCTTACAATGGTACTGTTTGGGTAGAGCTTGGTTTCTCACTCAATCTTACTGCATATGCTTTAAAAACAGACGTATCTACTGCTAAAAGTGAAGCTATTACAGAAGCTGGTACTAACGCAGACGCTAAAATTTCTGCTAAGGTGGGAGAAATTGGTGATAAAACAGTAAAAGCTTATGTTGATGACTCTGTAGCTGGAGTTGGAATTGGTGAGTATGCTAAGACTTCGGAAGTGACTGAAGCAATAGATGGAGCTAAAACAGAGCTTAAGAAGTATGCTGACGATGCAAAAGATGAAGCAGTAACAACGGCAGGAACTAATGCTGATAATAAAATTTCAACTAAAATAGGTGAAATTGGTGAAGGTACTGTTAAGTCTTATGTAGACGGCAAAGAAACGACTATAAATGCTTCTATAGAAGCGGTTGAAGCTAAAGTTGAGGCTCTTGGGGCTTTGGCTAAAAAAGACAAAGTTGCTGAGACAGATTTAGCAGACGCTTTGAAAACTAAAATAGACGGTAAAGCAGATTCGGCAACTACTTTGGCTGGTTATGGTATTGGAGACGCTTACACTAAAACGGAAGTGGACGATAAGATTTCTCCTATTGATGCTAAGGTTACAAGTAATACTAATGCTATTGAAGCTATTAATAATGCTGAGACGGGTATTCTGGCTGAAGCTAAGAAGTATGCTGATGGTAAAGTTTATAACGACACCGACATAAAGAAAGAAATAGCTAACAACAAAGCAAATATCGCAACAAATACTTCTGCTATAGAAGCCATTAACAATGAAAAAACAGGTATTCTGGCTGAAGCCAAGAAGTATGCAGACAGCAAGGTTTATGATGATGCTGATGTAAAAGCTGATATTAAGAAAAACACAGACGCTATTAGCACACTTAATGGAACAGGTGAAGGTTCGGTTACTAAGGCGGTTGCAGATGGCATTGCAAAGGTTGTTGCTGATGCTCCTGAAGATTTTGATACTCTTAAGGAGATAGCTGACTGGATTGCTAATGACACAACTGGCTCAGCAAAAATGGCTAATGATATTGCGGCTGTTGTTGGTACAGACAAGGATGAAAACGGAACGCCCAAGTCAATGAGAGCTGTTGCTGAAGAAGTTGTAAAAGCAAAAGTTGAAGCTATTCCGACTGCAAGTCAGACGGTCGTTGGTCTTATTAAGGGAACTGATGGAAAAGTAAATATTGCTGATGGACAGATTACTTCTATTACAACGGATGCTCTTACTCAGGGAACAGCGACATTTATTCTTGATGGTGGAACTGCTACTGCGTAAGGAAAACTAAAGAGGGGTAGTTTACTTTCTACCCTTCTTCTTTTATATAAAAAATAAACAATAAAAGATAGGGGAGATTTATTATGGCAGAAAAAATAATTAAAACGAGAATTTCTCATAAAATTGATACTCTTGAAAATTGGAAGGCTTCTACTATAGGTCTTAAGAAAGGTGAGCTTGCTATTGCTACTGTTGCGGCAACTGAAGGTAGTGGCTTAACAGAACCCGTAGTTATGATAAAAATTGGTGAAGATGGTGTAAAAACTTTTAAAGATCTTCCTTGGAATTTTTATGCGAAGGCTTCTGACGTTTATAGCTGGGCAAAAGCTTCAACAAAGCCGACTTATACTGCGGCTGAAATTAGTGGGTTGTCTGATTATATTAGCGGTGAAATACAAGATACAAATACAGTATATAGAATAGTAAAAGATACTTCAGCTACAGACAAAACTGTTTATAAACTTCAGTCGAAAGCTTCGGCAGATCCTGACACTAAATTTGCAGATGTTAAAGATTCTACCTTTGATATTTATACTGCTGAAGGTATTAATGGCTTGATTGATGCTAAAATAACAGGACTTGACCTTGAAGGTACTTATGAAGCAAAGGGAGCTGCAAAGACAGTTCAGGAAGCTCTTGAAGCTTACAAAACAGATAATGATAAGGCTGTAGCGGCCGTTAAAGCTACTGCTGATAAAGCGGCAGTAAAAACTGAAGTGGAAGCTGAGTTAGCTAAAAAGCAGGATAATCTTGCTTTTGGAACAGCTTATAATGCAGAAACTAACAAAGTAGCTACAATGTCTGATATAACAAGTGCTACTGCTGGTCTTACTGGAGCAATGCACTTTAAGGGAGAAGTTAAGAGTGATCCGACTGCCGCAGATTTTGACAAGAAGGATTATAAATCTGGAGATGTTGTTCTTTTTGGTAAGAAAGAGTATGTGTTTGATGGTACTAAGTTTGTTGAATTAGGTGATGAGGGAAGTTATGTACTTAAGACAACAACTGTTAATGGTCATGCTCTTTCAGATAATGTTGTGATTAGCAAAGCTGATGTAGGGCTTGCTAATGTAGATGATAAATCAGAAGCAACAATAAAAGCAGATTTCACAGGTGAAATAGCTGATAAGAATGACGGATTTGTTAAGGGTGGAGATGTACATACTGCATTGGCAGGAAAGGCTAATTCTACTCATACGCATACTGCTTCTGATATTACTGGTCTTGATGTTGGTGTTACAGATGTTGCCATAGGCACAGCAGATGGTACTATCGCGGTAACAAAGGACGGTAAAGCTACAGACATCGCCGTGAAAGGGCTTAAGAGTGCGGCATATACCGAATCTACTGCTTATGCTACCGCTGAGCAAGGAGCAAAAGCTGACACCGCATTGCAAGAGATTACTACAACTGCAAATGGTGGTTTGAAAGTAACAGACAATAATAAAATTGATATAGACGATACTATTACGTTTGTATTTGATTGTGGTTCTGCTACAGAAGTTATTTAAGCAATAAAAAGATAATTTTAAAATGTAAAGTAACATTCACTCCTATCGCTTAACGGCGGTAGGAGTGTTTAGTTGTAAGGAGGTATTTCTATGGCTAATGAGACGGCTAAAAAAACTCTAAAAACACGCATAAAATTGAAACGTGATACAAGTGCAAATTGGGAAAAGGCTAATCCTGTCTTGTTGAACGGTGAAACTATTATTGTTGACACAGCTAACAATGAAACAAGAACTAAGACAGGCGATGGAACGAAAACGTATACTCAGCTACCTTTTGATGATGAGGGGACAAAGGGTGGCAAAGGTTTGTCCTCTAACGATTATACTGCTGAGGATAAAGCGGAGGTTGCAAAAGTTAAAGACAAAGTTGATAAAATTATGGGCAAGAGTTTGTCAACAAACGACTTCACTTCGGCTTACAAGACAAAGCTTGATACCCTTGACACAAACTTAAACAACAAGGTTGATAAGGTCACGGGCAAGGGCTTATCAGCTAATGATTTTACCTCTGCATACAAAACCAAGCTTGACAATCTTGATACAAATTTAACCGCGAAAGCAAATACTTCCGCGGTGCTTACCAAAACCAATACGGAAGAATTCACACCTACAGAAGACTATCATCCAGCAACAAAAAAATATGTGGATGACTTTATAAAATGTGCATTTATGATGGAGTATGAAATAAATGATTCGGATGGCGGAGCGATTTCTGACAGCGACGGACAACCAATATTGGGCCGTGTGGATGCACGGGTGAATGTAATTGATGCGGTTTTAAAATTAGGAAAAAAAGTAGAAAGACTTGAAGAAGCAATAGGAGAGCTAAAAAAATAGGAGGAAAATTATTATGAAATTTAAAGAATACCCCAATACTACTTCGCTTGCCGATAATGACGCGTTTATCGTAGATGGTGACGGAGGAACAAAACATATTTTGGTAAAAGATTCTCTCGCAACTAAAGTTGACAAAGTAGAGGGTAAAGGGCTATCCACAAACGACCTTACCGACGACTATAAATCTAAGCTCGACGCTCTTAACTCAAATCTTGCCGGAAAGGCAACAAATACTTCCGTTCTTCGGACTACTGTCCCCAACAATCCGTTTACGCCGACGTCGGATTATCATCCGGCAACAAAAAAGTATGTCGATGATTCTGTCGCGAACAAAGTTGACAAAGTAGAGGGTAAAGGGCTATCCACAAACGACCTTACCGACGACT
>ERZ808245.394-NODE-394-length-22771-cov-11.849313_pt1 | contig 22771 bp, 19 predicted proteins | sample MGYA00521243_ERZ808245 | MGnify/ENA primary metagenome ERZ808245 (study PRJEB31516, sample SAMN03275576) | gut metagenome | biome: mammalia-associated habitat; material: feces | host: Papio cynocephalus | place: Kenya | collected 2012-07-07 ... | reverse complement strand
CAGAAGGAGGCTAGTTAATGCTCATCATTTTACCCACACTTATACACGAAGAGCCACTGTTTCTCTCTCTTTGAAAATTGCATTTTCTCCAAGCATAGCCGAAATATACATGATAATATCATCTACAGCTAACGAGCCTTTGAAAGCAGAAACATAATTGGGATTCTCAAAAAAGTTTAGGTAAACGATATGCTTATAATTTTTTCTTGCAAATTCCAATACAGAAAATGTCTTACCACACTGTCTGCATCCTTTTATTATCAAAGGTATGCGATCTGGAAGTTTTTTCTATGCAACTAGCCTTTCTTCAATTTTTCGCTTAAGCATAATAAACTCCATTTATTACAACTAAACATAATCATAACGTTTAATAAGCATTTGATTACAAATCATCAATTATATTGATTGATTTTTTCAAACGACTTTTTTAGCAAACTATAACTTTTTCAAATGTCTTTTTTTAAAAAACTACAACTTTTTCAATGGACTTTTTTAGCAAACTGTACCTGTCAATAGAAGTAGACAAAATAACTATTTTTCTTGAGCTTTTATTTTCAAAAGTAGAGAATCTAATGAAAATTGTCTTAATAACTAGAGTTATTGTATTAGCCCATTACTTCTTTCTTGTAGCTTCAGTGGGCAATTAAAGTTCATTTATAACAATATGACCACTTACAGAAGAAAAAGAATAATCATTTTTTCCACTTCCAACTATAAAGTTTTTCCCTTGAAGGGTTCCCTTAAATGTTGAGTCCATGCTTGTTGATACGCCATCTATCTTAGCCTTGAATGAAGAAGATGAAGGAATGGAAATATATGCTGAACTTGAGACACTAGAGAAGTCTATCTCTTCTACTCCGCTCTTAGCAGTGAGATATAAATCTCCACTAACGCCATCAAACTCAAGATTCACTAAAGAATCAACATCTACTCTACATTCGCCAGAAACTGTATCTATTTCGATAGAATCAAAAGATGAAAGCTTGATTAGGACAGAACTTGAAACATTATTGATTTCTATATTATTTAAAGCAGATTGTGATGGGATATATACAACAAGACTCTTCTTAGCATTGCCCTCATTCTTGTATCCACTTGCTGCAAAAGCTATCTTTAACTCATTATTATCAACATAATAGCGAGCCTTCAAAGCATCATTAAGAGTCTCGCCACTATACTCTTCCTTAAAACGGATAGTCTGGCCATCATATTCTTCAATCCTTACTTCTCCAAAGAGCCATGAGATATCAAGTTTCTTAATATTTTCAGCATTAATATCTATTTTTCCATCTACAATTGTATATTTAGAGGATTCAGAATATTTGAAGCTACTAGTGGCATTAGAGACAACATTGCTCTTAAGTTTATTAATGCTAAATGCAACACCTAATGATAAAGCCAAAATGATAATAAAAAAGACTATTAAGACCTTAGTAAATTTACTCATTTTCCCCTCCTAACATAATAGTTTTGAAGCTATTAATACTATTTTCTTCTACCCCATTTTCAATAAGGAAAGACTCTATTCTTTCAGATAAGGTATTCCCTTTAAATCTATTCATATATAACACATAATCTTTGATGGCATTCTTTGTTCTTAGTGCTGTTATATACCCAAAATTAGAGAAAAGATAATCTCTATATAAATCATCAACACTTACTCCAAGTAGGCCATTAAGAATAAAAGTAACCATGCCTGTTCTATCTGTTCCAATTGAACAGTGATAGACAATTGGGTAATTATCTTCATCTTTTAAGATTTCAAATAACCGAGGAAGAGTATCTACATTTAAAATGAGGTAATTTCCTCCCGTTTTCATTGGAAGAGAAATGTATTTTACTTCGTCCCCAATTACACTCTTTTCCAATCCACCATTTTCTCCATCACTTATTTTTCTTAGATCTAATTCTGTTTTTATTTTTAACTCATTTATTACAATATTCTTCCCCTCTTCTGTTATTAGTGGTTCCTTTGAATTGTTTTCATTGAATCGTCCAGAACGATAGATCAAGCCTTGTTTAACTCTTTTGCCACTTTCCGTCATCCATCCACCTATATCTCGAACATTAGTCACACCTTGTACGTTTATTAAACGAGGAGCATGAAAGGAGGTTTCGAATTCTTTATTTTTAATAATCTCCTTTCCATTTTTATCAAAAACAGAATAGTAATACTTCTCTCCAAGAAGCAAATTATCAAAAGAAAAATAAGTGTTATCTGTCTTGTAGGTAAAATCCTCTCGGGAAGATGAAAGATGTACTACATATGGCCCTACACTTTCTTTCCAACTAATATCAAAACTTTGCGGCTTGCTATTTTCCTCTACGCCTTTTGCATAAAGAGTTGCTGTATCATATGGACTATTTAAATACTCTTCTTGAAGAGAGGTATGTAAATCAAAAGAACTATTTGTTGCACATGAGACTAAGAGAACAACAATAAAAAGGGAGAAAACAATCTTCTTCATAGCCATATTTTAACATCAAGAAGAAAAAAGTGAACAGTTGAAGAATTAAGAAGAACGAGTCCGAAGGCACAAAAAGTGCACAGCTAAAAAGCCAACTCCCCAAAAAGGGCAAAAGATAACAAGTGTTATCCACAGACTCTTCTTCTTATCCTTCATGAACAAGAAAGAGAATTACTCTCTGTCATGAATATATTAATAAAAAGAAACAAAAGCAAGCACTTTAAAAAAGATATTTAAATATTTATTTAATTATTTCATATAATATAAGTATTAATAACTTTTAAAATAAAGATATCGCTTATATTACTTAATAAATATTTGTAACAAATTAACAAGCAGCTTAAGGCCGTAAAGAACAATTACTACACCACAGATACGATTCATCCAAGTAAGAACTTTACTGTTGATTTTGCTCCCCAATAAATTAACAAGAATTGCAAGAGCGTTAAACCAAATAAAACTAGCAGACGCAAAACCTAAAATAAAATATGGTTCGCTGCTTGTTTCTAGCGAAGCACGAAAAGCACCCAGCATTAAAGTTCCATCTATCAATGCTTGGGGATTTAGCCATGTTACTATAAAGGCAGAACCAAAATCTTTCCATAGTGGTTGATTTGTCTCAAGCTTTTTCTCATCACTTAAAGTTGCTTTAGCCCGTATAAGCCCGACTCCGATATAGATAACTAATAATCCACCTACGCCTATGATGATTTTCTCTAGCCATGGCAAAGTTTGAATTAGTGCCCCTGCCCCAAAGAAACAGGCTAATGCAAGAGAAATATCCCAGAAAACAACGACTACAGCCGTTAATAATGCTCGTCCTATTTTTTGATTCATTGCACTATTAATAACAAACAAGTTCTGCATACCAATTGGAGCAACATAGGCAAGGCCTAGAGATAATCCTTGAAGATACACTGCTATCATTTATAAATGGAACCTCATCTAATACCTAGTTTTATTACTCAGTAACAACAAAAAAAGAGTAATCAAGTTTACGATTACTACCCTTTATCATTCTATGATGACAATACTATTTATTATAAAAAATGAAAGCTATTGGTATTAAAAAACACCGCTTTCTAGAATTTTACACATGAAAATATCGCTACCGAAAATAGTAGAGATACTTGAATCTATTTTAAGAAACCAAAAAGCCCCTTTTTCTTTTCATAAGGATGAGAAGAAAAACCTGTCACTCTATAACCTAACTTTCCAAGTTCTTCTTCTAGCTTTTTTCTGTCAATTTCCTCTTCACTTATTATTGTTGTTTCACCATTATTCTTCAGTGTTGCATTAACTTTTTTTACAGGAAAAGCACGACGAATAGCATCGTTGACATGACTTGTGCACATTGAGCACATCATGCCGTCAATATTTACAATAGTCTCGACCATATCTGTCCTCCAAGCTAAGAGAATAATAATTCAACAGAGAGTTAGTTGCAACTACCTAAAAATAAAACAGCCCCATTTCTGAGGCTGTAATTACTCTAAGTAATTGATTAGAGCTGAGGACCTGCAGCAACAAGAGCCTTTCCTTCTGCACTACCTTCGTACTTAGCAAAGTTCTTGATGAAGCGCTGAGCAAGATCCTTAGCCTTAGCTGTCCATTCATCAGCATTCTTATATGTATCTCTTGGATCAAGAATAGCTGGATCAACTCCTGGAAGAGCTGTTGGAACTTCAAAGTTGAAGTAAGGAATCTTCTTTGTAGGAGCAGAGAGGATGTCACCATTGAGAATTGCGTCGATAATACCTCTTGTATCCTTAATAGAAATTCTCTTTCCTGTTCCATTCCATCCTGTGTTAACAAGATATGCCTTTGCACCACTCTTTTCCATCTTCTTAACAAGCTCTTCTGCGTACTTTGTTGGAGGGAGCTCTAAGAATGCCTGGCCGAAGCAAGCTGAGAATGTTGGAGTTGGTTCTGTAATACCTCTTTCTGTACCAGCAAGCTTAGCTGTGAAGCCAGAGAGGAAGTAATACTTTGTCTGCTCTGGTGTAAGTACAGATACTGGAGGAAGAACACCAAATGCATCAGCAGAAAGGAAGATAACATTCTTTGCAGCTGGAGCAGCAGAGATAGGTCTAACAATCTTTTCAATATGATCAATTGGATAAGATACACGAGTATTCTCTGTGACAGACTTATCTGCAAAGTCAATCTTTCCATTAGCATCAACTGTAACGTTCTCTAAGAGGGCATCTCTTCTGATAGCGTTGTAGATGTCTGGTTCGCTTTCCTTATCGAGGTTAATAACCTTAGCATAACAACCACCTTCGAAGTTGAAGACACCATTATCATCCCAACCGTGTTCATCATCACCGATTAAGAGTCTCTTTGGATCTGTAGAAAGAGTTGTCTTACCTGTTCCAGAAAGACCGAAGAAGATAGCTGTATTTTCACCATTCATATCTGTATTTGCTGAACAGTGCATACTAGCAATACCCTTAAGTGGGAGGTAGTAGTTCATCATAGAGAACATACCCTTCTTCATCTCTCCACCATACCATGTGTTAATAATAACCTGTTCACGTGATGTGATGTTGAAAACAACTGCTGTCTCACTGTTAAGACCAAGTTCCTTGTAGTTCTCAACCTTTGCTTTAGATGCGTTGTAAACAACAAAGTCTGGCTTGAAATTCTTAAGCTCTTCTTCTGTTGGCTTAATGAACATGTTCTTTACGAAGTGAGCCTGCCAAGCAACTTCAACGATGAAACGAATAGCCATTCTTGTATCTTTGTTAGCACCACAGAATGCATCGACAACAAAGAGTCTCTTATTTGAGAGTTCGTCGATAGCAATCTTCTTGACAGCATCCCAAGCTTCCTTAGTTGCAGGATGGTTGTCGTTCTTGTAAGCGTCACTTGTCCACCATACTGTATCCTTAGAATTCTCATCAACAACGATGAACTTGTCCTTAGGTGAACGACCTGTGTAGATACCTGTCATAACATTAACAGCACCAAGTTCAGTTAACTGTCCTTTCTCATATCCTTCAAGATTTGGTTTTGTCTCTTCTTCAAAGAGCTGCTCATAAGAAGGATTGTAGACGATTTCTTTGGTACCTGTGATACCATATGCTTTCAAATCGATAGCCATGTTTAATTCTCCTTGTACGACTCAAGAATTGCTTTCCAATTCTCGGTACACAAACATATTATTAATTTTTTCTAAATTAATCATCATATTGAAAGACAAAAGATAAAAAAATACAAAATTGAAGAAAGTGTCTTTCTTTTAATAGTCTGTCTACAGATTGCCTTTCTCTTTTTCTTCGTTAATGAGCTTATCTATGTAAAGATTGTAATCTTCTACTTCGTTTTCATTCTTCTCAACATGCTTTGTTTTCTTCGTTTTTTTTCTTAAAGAGCAAACAATAGCAATAACAACAATCAAGAAGAGAGAAACAAGAGCAATATACAAATATTCAATAGAAAAAGGAAATGATGACTCCGCCTTCTCTTCTGAAAGCTCAGTGCTGATAATTTCTTTTTCTTCTTTCTTAATTTCCTCTTCATTTGAATAAGTTTTATTTTCAGCAAAAGTTGGGATTTCTGTAATAGACTTTTCTTCATCTCTACTATAAAGAATTCCACTTTCATAGAGAGGTGTTAAAGTTGAGTAATCTTCCTCCATATTAGAATCTTTCTCTTCAGATAAAGAAACTTCGACAATAGGAGAAGAAACATCATCTTTTTCAACTGGGCCTATATCTTTATGAATTCTGCTATATTGAGTAGAAGAACAGGAGAATAAAAAAATAAGAATAAATAATACTAAGAATAAAGACTTCTTTTTCACTTTGATTCTCCTATCTTTATAGTGTCGCCAACAATTGAGATTCTATCAGAAAGCAAAAGAAGGATCCTATCTAGCTCCAAATAACGTGATTTGAGTACAGCTCTATAGCCACAGTATTGGCCTAGCTTATTGTACAAATCAGATTTTTCTATAGGGGAATATGTTTCGATAAGTTTAAATAGACCAGACTCTAACTCTTCTGGTGCTATATGAGAAAAATCTCTCAACAGCTCTGTTCGCCTGAAAGGAAAACTACTTTGGCAGACAGAATAGACAAAGCCATTTTTAAGAGTAAAGGATGTGCCTTCGCTTTTTTTCATAGCCTCTTTATATCTTTCGATAGTTTCTCTTGTGAGGTACTCTTCTCCACCTAAAAAAGCTAAGCTCTTCATTAAATCTCGTTCATAAATTGGAGCTTCAGTAGCTAAGATTTTCTCAACTAAAGAACTAAAATTAGGAGAAGAGAATGATGTTACACCAAGAATATTAGCTTCTTGGTTAATATCTATGTATTGGTAAAGAGGGAAAAGTTCTTCTTTTTTCTCTTCCTTCTTTTCTTCTTCTGCACTCTCGTCTTTCTTCTCTTCTTTTTCTTGCTGACAGTATAAAGTTATTATCTCTTCAGGGCTAAGCGAGTTATCGAGAGCAGAATTAAGGAAATCTAAAACACCCTCTTTTTCACACTCTTTAATAACAGAAATAGCTTTTTCCCAATTGCCTCTATTTTCTTTGTTTTCATAGGCATCTCTCATTTTTTCTTCAAGAGTTCCTAGTGGCACTTTGGCTTCGTCTATTACATTTTTATCAAAAAAAGAAGAGTACAAAAGGTAGCTATCATAATACCTATCTAGGATTGAAGATATAGATGTATAGTAATTATAGAGTCGCTCTTTTGTTTTTCCCCATTCATCAAGAGAAAACATAGGTAGCTTACCATATTCACTCCCATTCTCTTTAATGTTTTCAATTAATGGCCTTAGCTCTTCTGCATATCTCTTCCAATCTGTTCTATAACCGTTGTAATAATCATTTTTAATCAACTTAAGAAGAGTTTCTTTTTCTTTGTATTCTTTTCGCTTTCTTCTATAGAAAACCATATCAGAAGATAGAGAAAAGAGATCATCGTCACTTAGTTTGCTATCTTTTCTGTAGTAAGAGTCTATTTGCTTTTTTATTTTCTTATATTCTTTACGACCAATTGTTTTATTATAGACACCTCTAAAGAAACTCTTATCTATTGCGAGAATCTCAGAAGAAAAAAGCGATAGTATCTCACTCTTTTTCTTTCTTATCTCAACAGAAAGCTTCTCTAGATAAGAAAGGTCATATACCCACTCTTTGATTTTATTCCTATCTATAAGCTCTGGACGTATTATTGGTGATGTTGATATAGCATAGAGAAAATCTTTGCATTGCAATGCACTAGAAATGTTATTAAAAGTAAAAGAAAACTCTTCTAGTAAGTCATCAGCAACAACCGATAAATCGTGAGCCATATCAGAAACGTCTAAAATATAGATAAAGAGAGAGTTTTCCTCTCTCTCTGTCAAAGAACGTACTTTATAGCCCCACCATGGATCTTTTCTGTAATCATAATAAAGATTGTTAATGACACACTTATTGTACTTTTCAAGTGCATCTTGCCCTTCTTTTGTGATTATTTTCTCATCCATCAGTGACCCCTTTCTCTTGATTTTACCATGAGAGAAAAAATAATTCCATGTTTACAGTAGCAATAAGAGAGATAAGACCTTCTTATCCCTCTAATTTTATCGGATTGAAATATCTACTTCACCACTAATTGTAGTTGCTGAAATCTTTGCTTCCTGATTGCCGTATGTATAGTAATTATTACTCTCACTAATGACGCCTTCACCTTTTACATATACACGACCAGAAGTGCTCTTTGTCTCGATTGATGCACCTTTACTGTTAAATAAATCAATAGAAACATCACCACTTGTAGACTTTGCTGTGCATTCTTTTAACGATGAGCTTGCGTCTAGAGAGATATCACCACTAATAGAAGTAAACTTTGTCTCTTCAATTTCCCCTTCTACCTCTATATCACCACTGACAGTTGAAGCATCAATACTTTTTCCGATTGCATTCTCTAATTCAACATCACCACTTGTAGAGGAAAGAACTAGAGAAGAAAAGCTAAGAGATTTCAAAGAAACATCTCCGCTTACAGAACTAAGTAGCCCATTTTCAATTTTCACATCTCTGAGTTTAATATCGCCACTAGCACTTTTCGCCTTCAATTCGCCACAAATAAGATTTTCTGAGCTAATATCACCACTTTTACTCGTAGCACGTACTCGTTTTAATCCATTAGGAAGCCTAACCTCAATTCTTCCATCTCCAGAGTGTAAAAATGAGAAAAAACCACCTTTTCTTTCTGTCTTTACTTTGAGAACAAGTTCATCTCCATTTTCATGTGATTCAAGATAATAGTTATCATCACTATCAAATAGATCTGCCTTAATTTCACCACTATATGGAATAAGAGTAATGTCTAAATCTGGGGTATCTACAACTAATGATGAGAAATGAGATGTGAAGAAGGAAGAAGAATTCGAAATCTCATCTTTTTGGGATTCTTCTTTCCAATTACTTTTGTTTTCTTCATCTATTTCCTGAATCATTTCTTCAATATCACCAAGCTCCTCTATTATCTCTTCGTCGCTCTTTCCCTCTCTCTTTCCCTCTTCAAAGTGCTCAATATAATCAGAAATAATATCACTTTTAACATCATCAGAATGTTTATTAAGCTTGCTCTCTAATTTAGATAAGTATTCTTCTCTAGTCATTTTTTTCCTCCATAATTATTCTTTGTATGGCAAGAGTAAACTCTTCCCACTCTTTCTTTTCTTTTTCTTGCCTTTCTCTTCCTTTTGCAGTAAGGCTATAGTACTTTCTTGCAGGACCATTTCCAGAATCAACAAGATATGTTGTTACATATTCCTCTTCTTTTAATTTCCTCAGTATTGGATAAAGAGTCCCTGAAGCAATTGTTAAAGATTCTGAAATCGTCTCTGTAAGTTCATAACCATACTTATCCCCACGAGCTAAAAGAGAGAGGACACAAACCACCAATGCACCTTTCTTAAATTGAATGTTCATACCATTCTCCTTGTATGCATAATAGCAGACACTATTATACAATGCAATATAGTATTTGATAAAATATATTATTTTTTAGCTAATTGTCTATTATTTTGCTTTCCCATTAAAAAATTAGTAAATAAAAGTAGACTATTTCTTGACGACAAGAGAAAAACACAAAAAACTAGTCATATAAACTAATCAAAGGAGTTTTTATGAAGAAAAACTTTAAGAGACTATTGGCTCTTGCCTTAGTTTTTACCTTAGCTTTTTCTCTCTTTGCGGGAACAGCATATAAAGGTAAAACTGTTATCCTACATAGCAATGACGTTCATGGCGCTGTTGCTGGATATAGCTACATATCTGAACTCAAAAAGGATTTTGAGAAGGAAGGCGCTACTGTAGTAATGGTAGATGCCGGAGATTTTAGCCAAGGTACAACATATGTAAGTACGACTAAGGGCCTTGACGCAATCACAATGATGAATGCAGCAGGCTATGACCTTGCAACACTTGGTAACCATGAGTTCGATTATGGTTATGCACAGTTAAAAGAAAATATAAGTAAAGCTAACTTTACTGTTCTTTGTGCAGACGTCTTTGATGAAAATGGCTCTCCTATTTATAGTTCTGGAGCTATCGTCACAATTGGCGACCTTAAAATTGGCTTCTTTGGCCTAGAAACTCCTGAAGCACAGACTAAAGCTAACCCAGCTTTAATTAAAGGCTTAAAGTTTGTTAGTGGCGAAAAGCTCTACAAGCAAACACAGGCTGTTATTGATACATTAAAAGAAAAAGGTGCTCAACTAATTATTGGAATAACACATCTTGGTGTTGATGGAGAAAGCGAACCAAACAGATCAATTGATCTATACAATAATACTGTTGGTATTGATTTCTTAATTGATGGCCACTCTCACACTGTTATGACAGAAGGTGAAAAAGGAGAACCAATACAGTCAACAGGAACAGCATTTGCAAACATTGGTGTTATCATTATAGACAATGAGAGCGCTAAAATTGAGAGCAATTACCTACAAAGTACAGAAGGCTTAGCTCTAGACGAAAGCGTAACAGCTACTGCTCAGGAGATTATTGACAGAGTAAATGGTGAATACAATGTTGTATTTGCATCTTCTCTTGTTGAATTAAATGGTGACAGAGAACCTGGTAACAGAACAGAAGAAACAAATCTTGGTGACTTAATTACAGATGCAATGATGTGGACCATTTTAAAGGATGACGGAAGCCTTTCTGTAGATAAGGGTCATACAGTTGCACTCACTAATGGTGGTGGTATTAGAGCATGGATCCATGCTGGTGCTATTACAAAGAAAGATGTAAACACTGTTCTTCCATTTGGAAATACTATTGCTGTTGTCTATGTTAAGGGTTATGAACTATTAGAGGCACTTGAAGCTTCTACATATTGTACTCCAATTTCTCTTGGAGGATTCCCACAAGTTGCAGGCCTTGATTTTACTATCGACACAACAAAAGCATATGACAAAGCTGATAGCACATACCCAGGATCAACATATTATGGTCCAAAGTCTATTAATAGAGTCACTATCAACTCTGTAAATGGCGAAAAGTTTGATGAGAATGCAACATATGCTGTCATTACAAATAACTTTGTTGCAGCTGGTGGTGATACATACTATGCATTTGCTTCTGCCTCTAGCCAGTTCGATACAGGCATTGTTCTCGATGAAGCTGTTATGTCTTACATCACAACTGTCCTAAACTCAACAGTTGGTGAAGAATACAAGGACCCTCAGGGAAGAATACATGTTATCACAGCTGAAGATGAGGATGATGGAATCATCACAATTGGTGGTCTCGATAGCGATATTTGGTTCACAAAATATGGTAATGTCTATTTAGATATCAAAGTTAAAGATTTCTTTGCTCTTGGCTATGAAGAAGGTGACATCGTATCTGTTAGCTTCTTAGACAAGACTCTCAATCTTCCTGTTGTTCCTACATACTCATATGTAGACCAAGGCTCTCCTGCTATTATTGCTCCACTTGGAGAAAAAGGCGAACCTACTGGATATATTTCACTTGCTATTAACATGGGAAATTTCGGCGACACATATGGCTTAGCATATAAGACAACTAATGCCGACAAAACATGGTTCTGGACAGCAAAAGAAGGCGTAAAATTCCCAGTTGAAGTTAACTTCTCTATGGCAGAAAAAGGCGGATACCTTTCTCAGTATATTCTTCATGATTTAACAAGAACAAACAACAGAGAAGATTATCCAGAATTAACAGATGAGGAATTCGCTAACTTTAGAGAAATTACAACAACAGGTATGGGTAAAGGTAAACTATATCGCACATCAAGTCCTATTAACCCAGAACTTGGAAGAAACACATATGCAGACGAAGCATGCAAAAAGGCAGGTGTTTCTGTTGTCATGAATCTCGCAAATAGTAAGGATGAAGCTGAAAAATATGAAGGCTTTACTTCTTCATATTACTCAACAGCAAAGGTTATCTACCTCAATCTTGGTGTTGATTTCCAGGCAGATGAATTCAAGAAAGGCTTAGCTGAAGGCTTAAAGTTCTTCGCAGCCAATAAGGGTGTTTACGCTGTTCATTGCACAGAAGGCAAAGATAGAGCTGGCTTCGTCAGTGCTCTCTTAGAGTGTTTAATGGGTGCAAACTATGATGAAGTTATTGATGACTATATGAAGACCTATGAAAACTACTATAAGGTTGAAAAAGGTACAGAAAAGTACAATGCAATTAGTCAAAGCAATATCGTTAAGACACTTGAAGCTGCATTCGGCGTCTCAGACCTTAAGAGTGCTAACCTACAAGAAGGAGCTATCTCCTATATTAAGTCAATTGGCTTAACAGATGCCGAGATTAACCAGCTAATGGCTAACCTTAAATAAGAGTAAAAAACTCTTTTCCTCCCCTACATCTTCTTTGGTGTGGGGGAATTCTTTTTAGTTTAGAGCATCAATCAAAAGATATAGCTAGATTGCATCTGAATCCACTAGGGCATCCCATGTCCTAATGTTTCTATTGATGATTGACTTAGGATTGTCTACGTTGAATGTGTCGCCGTAGTCTTGGGTGTCGTTGTCGTCTAGTTCTTCGGAATATCTAAATCTTGTATCCTCTATAGAGAAATCCCCATTGTTCTCGGTTGCTGATTTGATTTGGTTAGGGTCTTTTACTGTTATCTCATCTCTCCTAACCATAACTCCGTCAAACTCTGGATACTTCTCAAATACGTCAGCCTGAATAGCAGAATTTCCATTGTTGTTTATGCTTGAATACATATCTGTTTCAAGAAGTTCTCTTGTCAATGGATTTCTAATATTCAAAAAGGCTTTGATAGTATTGCTACCATATGAAGGAACGCCTTGACCTCCAATAGCGAAGTATATCCCTTTGCCACTTAATCCTGCTCTTTCTCCTACTTTAAATGTGTCGAAATCTGCGTTTGTAGTATGATAAACAGCTAAAGGCTCTCCGTTCTCATCAACTACTTTACTAGCGTTATCGGGGTCGTTAATCCAATCACCAAACCACTTGATGAAGTTTGGAGTCCTTACTTGTATCCACTGTTCCTCGGTAAGCTTTGTATTCTTTCCGTTTGGAGCTTTAAGCCATTCAGAAGTTCCATAATATTTCTTTCTAACAGAGTTATATTTAGATTGAGAAGAAGAAATGTCCTTGACAGATTCGCCATTTGAACTGTATACAGAATAGTCCATAGTAGTTTGGTCTTGAGGATTGACTTCACGTAATTCCGAAGCTATATTTATTATAGAACTTGATATTTCAGGTTTTAGCTCGGACTTCGTATCCGTGTACACCCTCCACTCGTTGGAGGCTTTTTTATTGGCAATTTCAATTTCTTGAGGGTTGTACACATTTATTACGTAAGATTCACTATTGCTTTCAAACTTCATGTTCTCTAGGCTATTTAAGTTTATCGGAGTAGATATCACGACAACAGCAACGTCTGCTTTCTCTGTCGCTTTCTTCAATTTATTTCTAACTTTTCCAAATGAATTTGTAAACTTAAACTCATAAGTTCTACCGTCTTCAGCAAGAGCACTAATACCGTCGGACAATGAATAGTTATCAAATCTCTGATACCCAGCAATATCGTTTAAAAATCTATCCATATAACGAGGCAGAAGAATTAAATCTTTTCCTAGAAGTTCCTTTGTTAATCTTGCTGTCAGATATTCTTCCTGCATAGGCATATCATGATTATCATTTTGTAGACCGTCTAACATCTCAACACCATTGGCAACTTGATGCTTGGGATAACTTTGAATAATTTCTTTGATTATTCTTGTTTCTTCTTCACTCGCTACCTGCTTATTAGTTGACTTAATAAACTTCTCACTATATTTTTGCCTAAGTTCTTCTTCTATTTCTTCATCAACATATCTAACCCTCTGATTGAGATTGTCAGTAGCTGTGTATGTGTTGCCGTCCTGATAGATAGAAAGAACTGCATCTTCTAGAGTACGTGGTGCAAAGTTCCTGTTGTTGAATTCTCCAATGAGTCCCTTGTACAAGCTCTTCAACTTCTGAACAATCTTCTTGAAGATATCTTTAAGTGTAGAAGGTAGAGAGTTCATAACACCTTCAAAAGGGTCAATGAGAATTGCCGTAGGCATTCTAGAAAGAGTTCTTCAATAGCTGGGTTGCCTGACTGAATATCAACTTCAACTTTCTCATCACTAACTTCGTCAAGCGTCTCTGTTTTCTTCTCACAGCTTCATATCATTAAATGTAGCAGCTATTCTTTTTACTAAAAAAGTCCTCCTATATTTTACACAGAAGGACTACGGATAAATAAGACTCTAATCAACCCTTTCTTGATTCATATACTGCAGCACCACCTAAGAAGTATTTAGATAATGTGAAGAAAAGAATAAACATAGGAATAGAAGCAAGAAGTGCACATGCCATCAAAGCTCCCTCGTCTGTTTGCTTTTCTTCTGCAAACTTAGAAATATAAAGCGGAACTGTCTTCATCTTTTCTGCCTGAGAACACAAAAGTGGCCACAAGAGGTTATCCCATTGGTTTCTGAAAGAAAGTATACCTAGAGTTGCTACTACTGGTGTAGAGTTAGGAAGAACTATACGATAATAAATCTTAAATTCGCTTAGTCCATCAACACGTGCAGCATCCAAATATTCACTTGGGAATGTAATAAGATACTGTCTCATTTGGAAGACACCAAAAGCACTTACTAAGAAAGGAATAATTAACCCAGGTATTGTATTAATAAGCTTAAACTTAGAAGCAACTAAGTAGAGAGGAATCATGATTGCCTCAAAAGGAATCATCATTGTACTCATAATAGCCATAAATACAGCTGTTTTACCCTTAAAATTAAACTTAGCTAGGCCGTATCCACAAAGTGAAGAAAGAAGGACTGTTGTTATAGAACAAGTAATAGCAACAACTAATGAGTTGTAGAGATTGCGAAGGAAGATCTTTTCCCCATGATTACCCATTACTGCTTTAATAAAGTTCGTAAAGAATGTTCTAGATTCTGTTGTGAAGTATGCTTTACTAGGTATCCAAGTGTAAGGCATTGACATAATCTGCTTAGCATCCATGAATGCAGCAGTAACCATAAAAATCAATGGCATTATTGTAAAGATAAGCACAATGATTAAAACAATATAAGTTAGGATTTCCCCAATTGTTATCTTTCCGACAAATTTATTATTATTCATTGTACACCTCAATACTCAGTTTCATCACCGCTCTTCTGAGAAGCAAACTGCAAGAACGTTAAGAAAAGCATAATTACAAAGAGAATAATTGACATTGCGCTAGAACGACCAAGCTTTCTATTTACAACACCAGTGTAGTAAATATTCATAGTAATTACATCTATTGGTTCTCTTGCTGCTCCTCCTTGGACGAACATATATTGTGTACTAAATGTTTTTAGACACTGTAACATTGCCATGATAGAAACAAGCATGATTGTAGGCTTTAACAATGGAAGAGTAATCTTCCAGAATGTATGCCACCGAGATGAACCATCTACAATTGCCGCCTCATAAAGCATCGGTGGAATTGATGCAAGTCCTGTAATGAACAGGATTGTAAAATAACCAATATACTTCCAGAAATATACAATAATAGTTGAAACTCTAAGCATAGAGTTACTTGTAAGCCATTGATAATCTTTTCCTGATGTGTGCATTACCCAATTTGCAACTTGGTTAAAAAGTCCCGTAGGCTGAAACAGAATCATCCAAATTGTTGCAGCAACAACAGAAGAAAGAACTGCAGGAGTATAATAAGCAAGCTCTATCATTTTTGATTGACTAGGCCTGCGTAATTGCATAATTAATACAGCAAGTATTAAAGAAATAACTACCATAGGAACAAATGTTCCAATAGTAAAAATACCTGTTGCAACTAAAGAATTTACAAGGGAAAAACCTCCATTTGATTGAGTAAATAGGTATTTGTAATTCTCAAATCCAACAAAATCCCAAGTACGTCTAATTGCATCACGATTTGTAAGGCTTGTGATGAAAGCACTAATAATTGGATAAAAGCTAAAAATAGCAAAAAAGATAAGACATGGAATGGTAAAAGCAAAGCCCCATCTTGCTTGTTTTCTTTCTATGCTATAGTGTCCAGTTTTTTTCATTTATAACCTTCCATATAGCGGGCCGAAAAAATCGACCCGCCTAAAGATAAAACTCTAAAATAACGAATTAGTCAGCAAGAATTTCGAGAACATTCTTCTGAAGTGCATCATATGCATCGCTTGGTGTAACACCCTGGAGCATAACCTGCTTGATAGCAGAGTTAATCTGGCTCTGGATTTCAGAAGCACCCTTCTTGTAGTATACAATGTGAGAGCGAGCAAAGTCGTTCTTGAATACTTCAGAATATGGCATATTAGCATATGTTTCACCATTCATGAGGCTCTTTGTAGGCTGGATAAGTCCGACCTGTGTTAGATACTCTTCAGCATGTCCTTCAGTTAAGAGGAAGTACTTAATGAGTTCCCAAGCCATCTTCTGCTCTCTTTCACTCTTGTCTGCGTTAACCATGTAGAAATGGCCATAATAACAACCAGCAACGTCCTTAACAGCATCTTTAAATACTGGATATGGAGCTACCATCCACTCGCCACTGTTGTAGAAGTTAGGGTTATCAGAAAGGATTCTAGCTTCCTGGTAGAGACCTGTGTTAGCCATAGCGATATCATTGTTATCCTTATTGAAAAGCTTTCTAGCAGCTGTGAGAGTTGGAGAACCAAGATTCTCTCCAGATGGTCCCCAATTCTGCATGAATGTAAGAGCCTTAACCCAAGCATCCTTGTTTACACAACCCTCTGTTTCAGAGAGAGAGCCGCCAAGCTGTTCAACCATTGGAACGAAGTATGTAAGTTCATAAGAATATCTGAAATCGAAACCACGTCTTGTGATAATGTCACCATCTCTGATAATAATCTTCTTACTTACTTCAACCATGTCTTCCCATGTCTTTGGGTAATCTGTTTCTGGGTCTAAGCCTGCATCTCTAAATACCTTCTTGTTCATGAAGATAGACCAGTTTGTGAGTTCTAGAGGAAGACCATAAACATCACCATCATAGTAAACAGCATCAATCATGCCATCTTCATAATAAGAAAGAAGATCTTTAGCATCCTTGAAACCAAGTGTCTTGTAGTCACATGGAGCTACACGACCAGCTTCAATATACTGATACTCATTTTCAATAGGAAGGTTAAAGAAAGATGGGCCTTCACCTGCAGCAAAAGCTGTCTGAACAAGTTCTCTGAGCTTTTCAGCACTCTGCTTTGTTACGTTAACTGTTACATTTGGATGCATCTCGCAGAATTCTGCAATATACTTTTCTTCAAGAGCCTGTCTAGCAGCATCTTCGTGTGTCCAGAATTCAAGTACGATAGGACTATTATCTTCGACTTCTGTTGTTCCCTGTGCAAAAAGTGGAACAAAAATAGCTAAAACGAGCATTAAAGCGATAATCGTTTTTTTCATTTTTTTCCTCCAAAAAATTACTATCGACTATTTTTACATACTTTTTTTGATATGTGTAAAAAAAATGAAGAAAATATTAAAAAAAATACATTTTAATAAATTTTATTTATGGAAACTTCTTTTTTTATAAAAAAAACAAACAACCTATTTGTTTTGTCTTTACATATTTTTATTTTATGTAATATAAAAGAATAAAAAATCTGAAGAGTGAAGTTATACGTCTACAAGGAAAAATGCTATTCTCAAACTAATCAAGTATGAAAAACAAAGTCGTTTTATTTATTTTTTTAATCATAATTACGTTATCTATAACTAGTTGTAATGATGGCACTATAAAGATAGTCCATGCAAGCGACCTCCACTATATGTCGCATTCCCTTATCGAAGACGATGATTTTTTATGGGAAGTAACAGAATTTGGCGACGGAAAAGATATACTACACTCTTCAGATATAACATCTGTTTTTGTTTCAGATATGTTAAAAATGAAACCAGATGTTGTAGTTTTAACTGGCGATTTAACTCTTAATGGAGAGAAAAAAAGTAACGAAGAACTGAGAGAAAAACTAAGTGTTCTTAAAGAAAATGGAATCAAAGTACTAGTTATAACAGGTAACCATGATGTCAACAGAAAGGCCTATAGATATACAGATGTAGGAGTCGAAGAAATAGAATCATTATCAAGCCAAGAATTTGAAGATCTTTGGTATGACTACGGCTATGGCGATGCTCTATATCATGATGATTGGTCTAATTCTTATGTCTACAGTATAAATGAAAAGTTATGGCTTCTTGCTATCGATAGTAATACCGGCATGAAGGGAATAATAAGAGGGACTACTTTAAATTGGATTGAAACAGTTTTAAAGGAAGCTAAAGAAAAGAATATAAGAGTTATCTCACTCACCCACCAAAACCTTTTTGTTCATAACTCACTCTTTGCTTGGGGCTATCAGCTAGATAATGCTCAAAAACTAATAGATTTATTCAAGGAATATGATGTTCACCTAAATCTTTCGGGTCATCTCCATGTTCAAACAATAAAAGAAGAAGATGGCATTACAGATATAGCTGTTTCTTCCCTATCTGTTACACCTTTGCAATATGGAATTCTAACTATCGATGACAACAAACTTACATATAAAACAAAATCAATCTCATCAGAACAACTTAAAAACGAAGCAAAACTCTTATTTGATACCTGCACAAAAAACAAAATAGAACGAGATTTCAGCGATTCTTTATCTGAAGAAGAAAGAACTATGTTTACTTCAATTGCTGTAAAACTTAATAGAGAATACTTCGAAGGGAAGATTAATCCATTAAGCGAAGAAGAACTTAATGCCTTAAAGAACTCCTCTATGGGTTTCTTCTCCTCTTATTTAGTGAATATCTATTCTCCCGATGTTGATAACAGAAACTGGCAAAGTAAGTCGCAATAGGATTTATCAAGATACTTTTCTAGCTTCTTTCGGCTCCGCATTTGCAAATAATTGACGTGATTATAAACATAATGCCAAGAGTAATTGAACCTTCAATACTTGGGTTAAAGTCTGCCTTTTCACCTGTTACTGCACTCATAATACCATAGAAGATTGCACTTAAGAGTAACGAAGCAAAAGGAATAACAATTATTAGTATTCCCAATCTCTTCATGTCTTCAGAAACTCTAAAAGAAAAAGGTGTCTTTTCTTTTAAGCATAATTCAAAGAACTTTACTGCATAGTAAGCAAGTACAATTTCTCCAATACAGAAGATAATTACGCCTATAGTGGATGCATATATAGCTGTCATGCTCATATTGGCATTCTCTTCAATTAGCCCTTTTATTGTAAGTCCACCAAGTTTTATTCCATCAAAGCCAAGAGCAAAACTAATTAGACCAATAGATGCTAAAGAAAGCCCTACTATTGAACAGATGAACACAATTTTACTTAAAATTCTTCCTAATTTGGAAAGCGCAAGTAATGTTTCTAACGAACTGTTTTTCATTTTTATCCCCACTTAATTTCTATTTTTTTACTAACAAAGTAAAAATCTCATCTTTATTAAAATCCCCATCGATAAATGATGGAACTTCCTTGATTGCTTTGAGAGTACTTAAACTAAACTGAGTTAGAATCAAATCGATATCTTTCTCTTCATATGGACATGAAGAAGAAACTATTAAGGTTGCAATACTATGAACGACAAGCCATAGCGACCTAAAATAAAAAGAAGCTTCTTTTTCAGATAAGTTATATATATTCATTAAAGATTTAGAGACAAGCCCTTCAGTATTTTCAACAGCATTGTACTCTGCACTCTTCTCTGAAAGAAATAATAAACGATATAGCTCAGGTTTTTCCCTAGCAAAAAGAATATATGCTTTACCTACCCCCAAAAATGGAATTTTAAATAACAATCCCCTGTTAATATAGCTATCATAGCTTTCTTTAACCTTTACTCGCACTAGCTTCCTAAGTTCATCCATTGTTTTAAAGGCTGTAAAAATAGGCCTAGTAGATGTATTAAGACGAGTCGCTATTCTCTTTGCTGTTAATGCTCTATAGCCCTCCTTTTCCACTATTTTATATGCCACATCTACTATTTCTTCTTTTGAATATTTGTTAACAGGTGCCATAATACTTCCAAAATACATCATACGATGCACATCATGATGTGCATATTATATAAACTGTTTATCATTGTCAATAAAACTTTGTCCAAAACTTGATCCATGATTATTTTTTGTATAGGAGACGAAATATGGAAGATAACAAAAAAGTAATGCTAATCGGATGTGGAATGGTAGGCATGAGCTATGCATATGCACTCCTATTTGAGCAAATTGTTGATGAACTTGTTCTTGTCGATGTGGTAAAGAAAAAGGCTGAGGGAGAAGCAATGGATCTAAACCATTCTTTAGCATTTGCTCCTTCAAGCATTTATATTCACACTGGAGATTACAGTGATGCGAAAGATGCAGACCTAATTGTTATCGCTGCAGGCGTAAACCAAAAAGAAGGCGAAAGCAGATTGGATTTGCTTTCTCGTAACTACGATGTTTTTAAATCAATTATTAAGCCTGTGGTGGAAAGTGGCTTTAATGGAATCTTCTTAATTGCAACTAATCCAGTAGATATTATGACAATGATAGTACAAAAGCTCTCCAATTTTCCTCCTGAGAAAGTAATTGGATCAGGAACAACTCTCGATACAGCAAGGTTAAGATACTTACTTGGTGCTTCCTACTCTGTTGACCCAAGAAATGTTCATGCATATGTAATTGGGGAACATGGAGAAAGCGAATTTGTTCCTTGGTCACAAGCGCATATAGCAACAACGTCAATCGAAGAGCTTGAGAAAAATAGTAAAGAACCATGTAAAAAAGAAGAGCGAAAAAGAATTGAAACCGAAGTTAGAACTAGTGCAGCCAAGATTATAAAAAGCAAAAAGGCAACCTATTATGGAATTGGAACAGCTCTTGTTAGAATTACAAAGGCTATCTTTTCAAACGAAAACAGTGTCTTAACTGTTTCTTCTAATACAAGCGGCGCTTTTGACTTAGATAACGTATCTTTGGGCTTACCAAGAATAATTGGCAGAAATGGTGTTGTAAGCCTTCTTCCTATGTCACTAAAAAAGGAAGAAGAGGAAAAACTAAGAGAAAGTGCATCTATTGTTAAAGATGCCTTTATAAAGATTACTAAAAACGACAACTAATTATAAGAATCAAAGGTGAAGCGTACTTTATTGTTCGCTTCACTATGACTTATCCCATAAAGTACCATTTTAGCATATACCTCTAGCCCAAAACTCAAATATACATTCTTAAAAAAAATCAGTTATATACAATCTACTCTTAAAAGTACAATTGGCTACTATAAAGTACTGAATCTCTCGAACCCAAAATGCCAAATCTCTCTAATTAAAATTGACAAATCACTCGAATTAGACCAACTCTTGGTATATAAGGAGCCTTTATAATGGACAAAAATCTTTACAAGCCAAGAATAATTGATTCTCAAATTGATGAATACCTTTCTGCATTTGGTGCTCTTTGTATAGAGGGATCTAAATGGTGTGGAAAAACGTGGTCTTCTGCATTTCATAGTAATAGCGAAATCTACATTGCGGATCCATCGGGAAATTTCCAGAACAGAAGGCTTGCACTACTTGATCCATCCCTTATTCTCGAAGGAAGACACCCTAGACTTATAGACGAATGGCAAGAAGTTCCCCAAATATGGGATGCTATACGTTTCGAAGTTGATAAAACAAAAGAGAAAGGGCAATTTATATTAACAAGCTCTGCTACTCCGAACCATAAAGGTATTTTTCATAGTGGTGCTGGTCGCATTGCAAGGATTCGAATGCGTCCAATGTCTTTATATGAAACTGGACACTCTAATGGGGTGGTTTCACTTAAAGAATTATGCAACGGAAGATGTCCGATGAGGTTTACTGGCAAAGTCAACTTAAAAGACTTAATTGACTACATAATTCGAGGTGGATGGCCAAACAATCAAGAAGTATCAATAGAATCAGCAAGACTACTTCCACTACAGTATTTAGAAGCAATTCTCTCTGATGATATTGAAAGGATTGATGGAATTAAGAGGGACAAACGAAAAATGGAACTGCTATTACGCTCTCTTGCAAGAAATGAATCTACAACAGCAACAAATAAACGTTTAAAAGACGATATCAAAGAAATAGATAATGAGGATATCGTTGTAGAAACTGTATCAAGCTATTTAGATGTCTTAAATAGACTTTTCCTTATTGAAAACCAGAAGCCATACTCTAGTGGAATTAGATCTTCTGTTAGAGTTAAGCAAGCAGAGAAGCGACATCTAGCTGACCCTTCTCTTGCCTGTGCTTTACTAAAAGCTACACCAGAAATGTTATTAAATGACTTAACCACTCTTGGATTCTTATTTGAAGCCCTTTGTGAAAGAGATTTAAGAATTTATGCTAATTCATTTGGTGCAGAACTATACCATTATCAAGATTATTTAAACAATGAAATTGACGCAATAATAGCACTGCCTGATGGCGAGTGGTGTGGCTTTGAGATTAAACTAGGTGCAAATCAAATAGACGAAGCAGCAGAGCATCTATTGAAGATAAAAAAGAGCATTGAGAAAGAAGATGGCAAGATACCGAAAATACTTTGTGTTTTGTGTGGAATGTCTAGTGCAACTTATCAAAGAGAAGATGGGGTTTTTGTAGTTCCAATTACTGCTTTGGCTCCATGAGAAGTAAAAAAATATGTACTTATTTTCAATATGAGTTCTTGTAATGCCAAAATGAGCGGATATACCATCTGTGTAATCCATCAAGGTAAAACTTGCACTTGTTTTTGCCATTC
>ERZ808245.391-NODE-391-length-23060-cov-3.305847_pt1 | contig 23060 bp, 23 predicted proteins | sample MGYA00521243_ERZ808245 | MGnify/ENA primary metagenome ERZ808245 (study PRJEB31516, sample SAMN03275576) | gut metagenome | biome: mammalia-associated habitat; material: feces | host: Papio cynocephalus | place: Kenya | collected 2012-07-07 ... | reverse complement strand
AGGCTTTCGTCGGTTTTTCTTATGCCCCGGTTTATTTTGCGAAAGGTTATGAAAAAGTACAAATGCGAGAATGGATTGCCCGTATACGGTTGGAATGTCTTTGCCCCGGAGGACAAGCTGAAGCTTCGTAAAATGGCAGACTGTATGGGCGTATCCTTTCAGGCTTTGGTTATACGGCTTAAAACATTGGGGCTTCTGATGCCCCGTGATCTGACCGTATACTTGGAGAATGACTTGCAGCTCGGAGGTGCGAAATGACCGGAGAGATTTTATACGACAGCAGATACGGTCAACTCACACCCGAGGTTGCCGAAAAGATACGGAAATCCCGTGAAGAAGTAAAAAAACTGAAAAGCAGGACGCTGCGATGTCCCGTCTGCGGCTTTCGCCTTGAAGAAATATACGAGCTGACAAGCGGATATGTTCAGGTGAAATGTCGCAAATGCAAATTGGAAGAACCGCTGAACCTTGCTTATTTCAGAAGAATAAAGAAAAGCGTATTAGTTATAAACCCGTATATCATCGGGAAAATTAAGAGATAAGGAAACGAACGGAGGTATAAAAGTGGACAGAACCTATCTTTGCATTGACTTAAAAAGCTTTTATGCTTCCGTTGAGTGTGTAACGCGCGGGCTTGATCCGTTGACGACCAATCTTGTGGTTGCGGATGTCGGCAGGACCGAAAAAACCATCTGCCTTGCGGTTACGCCGTCGCTGAAAGCCTACGGTATTCCCGGCAGAGCAAGACTGTTTGAGGTTATCCAAAAGGTTGAGCAAATCAATCGGCAGCGCAAATACAATGCACCGCATCATAAACTCGACTGCGAATCGTATAACGCCGTTGAACTTGCAAGAAACCCGTCTTTGGCTCTCAGCTATATCGCAGCACCGCCGAGAATGGCTTACTATATGGAATACAGCACCCGGATTTATAATATTTATCTCAAATACATTGCTCCCGAGGATATCCATGTGTATTCCATAGACGAGGTGTTCATTGATCTTACGCATTATCTGTCAACCTACAAATGCACCGCAAGAGAACTCGCGCAGACAATGATAAAGGATGTGCTTGCGAATACAGGTATTACCGCAACGGCAGGCATAGGCACAAATATGTACCTTGCCAAAATCGCAATGGATATCACCGCAAAGAAAATGCCTGCTGACGAGAACGGCGTCCGTATTGCCGAGCTTGATGAGATGTCATACCGCAAAGAGCTTTGGACGCATAAGCCGCTGACTGACTTTTGGATGCTCGGCAGCGGTATTGCCAAAAAGCTTGAAGCGAACTATATGTATACTATGGGTGATGTTGCCCGTTGTTCGCATTATGACGAGGCAAAGCTGTTTAAGCTGTTCGGCGTTAATGCGGAACTGATTATCGACCGCGCTTGGGGTTGGGAGCCGACCACTATTGCCGATATAAAGGCGTATAAACCGTCCTCCAACAGTTTAAGCGTTGGTCAGGTACTCAAATGTCCGTATAACTACGAAAAAACAAAGCTGATTGTCCGTGAAATGATTGACCAACATGTGCTTGACCTTGTGGATAAGGGACTCGTAACAGATCAGATTGTGCTTGATATCGGATATGATATAGAAAATCTGACCGATCCGAAAATCAGCGCAAGGTATCACGGAGATGTCACAACCGACCGTTATGGGCGTAAAGTACCGAAACACGCGCACGGAACGGCAAATTTAGAGAAAAAGACATCGTCATCGCATATCATAACAGAAGCGACGATGAACCTGTTTGACCGCATTATAAACAAGGATTTGCTTGTTCGCCGTATTACGGTTGCAACCTGCAAGCTCGTCAGAGAAAGCGATGTAAAAAACGAAACCGTTGCCGAGCAAATATCGCTTTTCGATGATCCTGTTGAAAAGGAAAAAAGAGAGCAAGCCGAAAGGCAGGCTCTTGAACACGAGAAGCAAATGCAGAAAACGATTATCGGCATAAAAAAGCGATTCGGCAAGAACGCTATTCTGAAAGGTATGAACTTTCAGGAGGGTGCGACAGCCCGAGAACGCAACGAACAGGTCGGAGGTCATAAGGCGTGAGCGAAAAAGCAGAAGAACTGTATGCGGATATAATAAATCTTCCGCATCACGAGCTGACAACACGGCAGCGTATGCCGCGAATAAACCGTGCTGCGTCCTTTTCTCCGTTTGCGGCGCTGACCGGATATGACGATCAGGTAAAGGAAGCCGGACGGCTGACGGACGAGCGTATAGAACTTGATGACGGCACAATAAGTACACTGAATGATAAGCTGAACTACGCCGTTTCGCTATCCGATGAGCAGCCGGAAATATCCGTAACCTACTTCAAGCCGGACAGTAAAAAGAACGGCGGAGAGTATGTGACGCATACCGGAGTAATCAAGCGTGTTGACGAATATGAGCGCAAGCTGATATTCACCGACAAAACCGTAATTCCGATAGATGACATCTATGAAATCGACAGCGAAATCTATGACGGCTTATATTGAAGTCGAAAACAACTGAATAACTGACTTTAATTCGTGCAAGCAGAGCCGGTCGACAGACCGTGATTTCCAGGCGCCGTACAAGGTTGAGACTTAATAGTATGGAAAACCATATCTATTGGTCTTGATTTGTACGGCGCTTTTTTTGTGCGCAAAAATACTTGTACGGTAATTGGAGTCCTTTCTCGGCTTGCCCGGGAAAGGACTTTTTTATGTTATTGGGGATTTTTTTCAATTTTTCAAACGGTTATAGATCGGAACTAATCCATATCGGAGGTAACGACTTGAAACCGTGGCAGTGCTATATAGCCGGATATCCGTAATCTCCCGAATTTTTGAACCTAAACCATTTTCAAAAATTCAATTTTAAGGAGCTTACGAATATGTCTAAGAATTATATGCAGGAGCATTACGCAATAAACAAACACAGCAAAGGGATTATTTACAGAGGAACAGATGGGGACAACGAAATCAGTTTGGAGCAATTTCTAAGTGAAAATCCGACTTTAACGGAAAGTGATTTTAACTATTGGAAGTCTTTGTCGGACGAGCTTTATAAGGAAGAAGACAGGAAAAACAACGAGATTACGCGCAAAAATGTTTCAATAAACGAAATAGAAGAAACACAGCTGGTTTCGGTTGAATCTGCTGAAACTGAGTTTATTCAGTCCATAAGCGAAAAAGATGCCGTTAAAAAGGAAATAATGAGTGCTCAATTCATTTTACACATTGCGCAAGAAGAACTTTCGGATATCCAATTCAGAAGATTTTTAAGCCGATATGTTGATGGCAAAAAGGAAGGAGATATCGCAAAAGATGAAGGGGTATGCCAAAGTACCGTCTCAAGATCCATATTAGGCGCTGAAAATAAAATCAAAAAAATTATCAGAAAACTATGCATAAAAAACGGAATTTCTGACGTTATATAGAGAACTGTTTGAAAGGAATATAAAAATGAATATGGTACTTACTTTATGCTACAAATGCTTGAGCGATTTCAGAAATAAACCGCAGACAAAGGTTCGCAGGGTTGACTATACGCAAATAACAAAAGAGCCTTGTTGCTATTGTCAGGTCCGCTATGGGTATGATTATGAAATTGAAGAACCTGATCCATCAACCGCAAGCAGAAACAAATCGCACATTGGAAAAAAGAATTGAGGTGTACTATGATGAATGTGTTCAGAGAGGATTCCCCGACAAACAATGAAGCCGAAAAAAAGGTTTACAATGTCGAGGATATACAAATGATGTTGTCCCTCGGAAAAAACAGCACCTATTCTTTTCTTGATAAAGTGTATAAGGAGCAAAAACCGTTTAGAGTTTTGAAATTCGGAAAGGTGATTCGTGTACCGAAGGCATCGTTTGATGATTGGTTGAACGGAAAGGGTGACGGAGTATGATATCATATGAAAATTATAAGCTCAAGGAAAGCGTTTCGAATCGCAAGCCTAAAAAGCACAGCGTAGCATTCTATGAGCGCGGCTCATGGTACCATCGGACAAAAACCATAGACGATAACGGAAAAATCAAATACGGTAAAAAAGGCGGCTTTTCGTCACAAAAAGAGGCCGAAGAGGACTATTGGATTTGTCTTGCAAAATTTGAGCAAAGCTGCTTGGCAAGGCAGTCTAAAAATGCTGAGAATATCACACTCAGCGATTATCTGAAGCTTTGGTTTGAAAGTGAGTTTTCACCTATCATACAGAACACTACAAGAATGGTAATGGCACATATGATATACGATATCATCTTGCCGAATATCCAAAGCGGAATCAAGCTTTCTCTTGTGAATGTAGACTATTTGGACGCTTTGCTGCTGAAATGCTCAGAAAACACACCTTCGGCCGGCAACAAATGCCGAGAAGTTCTCAGTATCGCCTTTAAGCATGCGCTTGTAGAAGGATATATTAAAACTAATCCGATGCCGGCAACAAAGCCGTATAAGAGAAAAAAGCCAAACATCGTCATATATAGCAAAGCACAAGTTAAGCAATTCTTGTCCTTTGCTAAAGACAATTCATGGTATCTGGAAATCCTGTTGGCACTATTTTGCGGGCTGAGAAAGGGCGAAATATTAGGCTTGAAATTCGGCGATTTCTGCATTGAGGCTGAAACGGTTACGATCAGCCGTCAGCTTGCTGCAAATCCTATTATTCCGGCAGGAAGCGGCAGTAAGGTTGCAAAGTATGAATTGGTTGAACGCCCACCGAAAACTCCGAACAGCCTGCGCAAACTGCGCGTCCCTCATATAATCATCGAAGAATTAAAACGACGCATTGAGGGAATAGAAACCAACAAAGCAAAATTCAATGACAAGTATCATGACTTCGATTATATAAGCTGCCAGGAAAGCGGAGGACCGCACAGTATGAGTGCTTTCAATATTGCGCTAAACAAGCTCTGTAAAAAGGCTTCGCTTCCGTCAATTACCGTGCATGGACTGAGACATATGTATGCTACGATACTGATTGAAAACGGAGCAAGTCTATCCAAGATATCCGCGTTACTCGGGCACAGTTCAATAAACACAACCTTTGAATACTATTGTGATATATCCGATGAGAGCAATAATATCAAAGCGTTTATGGATAATACCTTTATTCCGGAGGAGGAAATAGAATGACAGAAATGAAAAGCATAATCGAGCACAAGGTTTATAATATCATCAAGGTGAAGAACAAATACGGCTTTCGGGTGCTATTGCACTTTGATGATGATACGGAGGAAATCCGGCAATTTTCGGGTTATGCGACAAAAAAGGAGGCAAATTCCGAACGCGAAAAGGTTATTGCTCAACTTGTTACAAAGACATTTATCGTACCGAAGAAACAATCGGTATCGGATTTCTTAACGGAATGGCTTGAAACGGATATAAAGGTTCGGACAACAGCCAACACTTATTCTTCCTACAAAAACGCCATTAAGAATCATATCCTGCCCATCTTGGGAAAGATGTATCTAACCGAACTGATGCGCGTACATATCAAAAATATGTATATCACTGTTGCTGAAAAATCGCATAGAATGGCTCAAATCGTCAAAAATATAATGAACACCTCTATGCGATATGCAGTGAATAAAGGCTTGATAACAGATAATCCCGCCACTGATGTACCGCTGCCTAAGTGCGTTGCACAAAAAGCTTATCACACACGAACCATTAAGGAAAGCAACACCTTAAATTTGGAGCAAATCGTCATACTGATAAACGCAAGTCGAGGAACAGGGATTTATATGCAGGTGCTTTTTGCGGTGCTTATGGGTTTGCGCAGAGGCGAAATAAACGGTCTTAAATATGGGGATATTGATTTTATAAGACAAAAACTTCATGTATCGAGACAATTAGGCAGAGCTGCAAATTCCGACGATATTGTTTTTGCCCCTAAGACAAGAACGAAGCAGGAAATAAAATTGAAAACACTGTCAAGCGACAGAGTATTAGATATCCCGGATTTCGTCTTTGAAGAAATATTAAAATCACGGGAGCAATACGAAAGAAACAGAAGCAGGCGAAAGACGACGTTCCAAGACCTTGACTATATATGCTGCTCGAATTACGGACGCCCGCGCAGTATGCAATATCATTTCAAACCTTTTAAGGAGATTTTGCAAAAAAGCGGTTTGCCGAATATACGGTGGCATGACTTGCGGCACAGTTATGCAACACTGCTTATGAAAAACGATTTCAACCTTAAAGCAATCTCCAAAATACTCGGTCACGCAAAGGAAATAGTGACGGCGGATATTTATGTAGATAATCAGGAAATCATTGCCGATGGAGTGGGCGAACTCAAGGAATATATGGACGAAGTTGTGCCGCAAAAACCAACCGATTTTAACGAAAAAGAGATGGTGTTTGATTACAGTGATTTTGATGTTACTGCTGTTTTTGACAGCTTAACATTATAGTTCTATTCAGGGGGCAGCACGGCAAATGCTGCCCCTGCTATATTTACAATTCGGTTTTTTTGTGCTATAATGACTTGATAAGCATTATATGGCTTTACTATGTGTTACGGAGTTTGAGAATGCCTCCGTGCTCGCGAATTTGTGACCAAAATTCGTGTAATTCACTATTAGGCAGGTTTTTGGGGTTGTTTCAGAGAATTTCTTACACGAATTTTCAATTTTAACCTGGCCTATATTGATCATATTAAGAGGGTGAGAATGTGCCGGATAAATTCATTTTACATTCCAAATTTCAGCCGACCGGAGATCAGCCGGAAGCGATAGAAAAACTTACAAAAGGCATTGAAAACGGCTTAAAAGAGCAGGTTTTGCTGGGTGTAACCGGTTCGGGCAAGACCTTCACGATGGCAAATATTATTGCAAATGTCAACCGTCCTACGCTCGTTTTGGCGCACAATAAGACTCTTGCCGCACAACTTTGCAGTGAGTTCAGAGAATTCTTCCCGGAGAATGCGGTGGAGTATTTTGTATCTTATTACGATTATTACCAGCCCGAGGCATATATACCGGGAAGTGATACCTACATTGAAAAGGACTCGGCTATTAACGATGAGATAGACAAGCTTCGCCATTCGGCGACCTGCGCCCTTTCGGAACGAAGGGACGTTATAATTGTCGCCAGTGTGTCCTGCATATATTCGCTCGGCAGTCCTATCGATTATAAAAATATGGTCATATCGTTAAGAACGGGAATGGAGAAGAGCCGCGATGAGCTTTTGCACAAACTTGTTGACCTGCAATATGAACGTAACGATGTTAATTTTGTGCGTAATAAATTCCGCGTCCGCGGGGATACGGTGGAGATTTTCCCCGCAAACTCATATGAAAATGCCGTTAGGGTTGAATTCTTCGGCGACGAGATAGACAGGATAAGCGAAATTAACACGGTGACGGGTGAGGTAAAATCTCTGCTTTCGCACGTGGCGATATACCCCGCCTCGCATTACATCGTTTCGCACGATAAGCTTGAGGAGGCTCTCGGTGAAATAAAGGACGAAATGGAAGAACGCGTCAAATTCTTTAATGACAACGGAATGTTTATTGAGGCGCAGAGAATACGTCAGCGCACGGAATACGATATTGAAATGCTCAGGGAGATAGGCACCTGCAAGGGTGTTGAAAATTATTCCCGCGTGCTGTCAAGAAGAAAACCGGGAAGTATGCCGTCAACCCTGCTTGACTATTTTCCCGAGGACTACCTTTTGTTTGTGGACGAGTCCCACGTAACCCTGCCCCAGGTAAGGGGTATGTACGGCGGCGACCGCGCAAGAAAGGAAAATCTGGTAAAATACGGTTTCAGGCTTCCCTCCGCCTTCGATAACCGACCGCTTGATTTTGACGAGTTTTATTCGCACATAAATCAGGCAATATTTGTATCCGCCACGCCCGGTCAGTTTGAAAAGGACCACGCCGCGCAAACCGCGGAGCAGGTAATAAGACCCACCGGTCTGCTTGACCCGACCGTTTCGGTAAGACCTACCGAGGGTCAGATAGACGACCTTGTGTCCGAAATAAATATGCGTGTTTCATCGGGCGAGCGCGTGCTTATAACAACGCTCACCAAAAAAATGGCGGAGGACCTGACCGATTATCTTAATAACCTCGGCATTAAGGTGCGTTATATGCACTATGATGTGGATACGGTCGAGCGTATGGAGATAATAAGGGATCTGCGGCTCGGGGAATTTGACGTGCTTGTGGGAATAAACCTTCTGCGAGAGGGTCTTGATATTCCCGAGGTGTCGCTTGTCGCAATACTGGACGCCGATAAAGAGGGCTTCTTACGCAGTGAAACATCACTTGTGCAGACAATAGGCAGAGCCGCGAGAAACGCAAAGGGAACTGTTATTATGTATGCCGACAGCGTTACGCCGTCTATGGAACGCGCAATAACCGAAACCGAACGCCGCCGCGCCATTCAGAGCAGATATAATGAGGAACACGGAATTGTTCCGCAAACGGTTGTCAAGGATGTGCGCGATGTTATAGAAATAGGCAAAAAAGTAAAGGGCGATAAGCCGATTTCCAAGATGTCAAGGTCGGAGCGCGAGGCGGAGATAAAACGCCTTACTAACGAGATGAAACAGGCGGCAAAAATACTTGAATTCGAGCACGCGGCTTATCTGCGTGATAAAATTAACAAACTGCGTGACGCAAAATAGCATTGCCGACACGGTTTGAAAGGGAAGTTTATATGAATTTTAAACCTTTAACTCTTAGTGACGCGGATGAGGTAAAGCCGTATCTTGACGCGGCGCGCTCAAAGACCTGCGATTATACCGTGGGCGGTCTTTTTATGTGGCGCAATTTTTACAAGACCGAGTACTCGGCGGAAAACGGCGTGTTTTACTCTAAAATGCACTATCCCGACGGAAAGCTTTATTACAATGTTCCGCTGTCACTTAAAAGGGACGACAGTGTAAAAACCTTTACCGAAAAAATCATTGAGAAGGACGGGAGCATAAGCTATATGACCGTTCCGCAGGAGTATCTTTGCGATTTTGATATTCCGAACGCCGAAACGGTTATTACCGAGCAAAGGGATTATGCCGATTACGTTTACACCTCGGAACAGCTTATAACCCTTGCGGGTCACAAACTTAAGGGTCAGCGCAACCAGATAAACCAGTTTATGCGGTCCGTGCGGGATTGGGAGTTTAAGGATATTAACGATGTCGGGACAGAAAGTGTGCTGGAATTTTTCAGGTCGCTGAGTCATCCGGACGAAAACGCGCCGGAGCTTAAAAGGGCAGAGGACAAAATCGTAACCGAGGTGCTTGAAAATTTGCCCGATTATAAAATGTTCGGCGGAGTGTTGTTTGCAAACGGCAAAATTGAGGGCTTTTCGCTGGGTGAAAAAGTGGGGGACACGCTGTTTACCCACGTTGAAAAGGCAGACAGGAACTTTAAGGGCTCATATCAGATGGTTGTCAATCAGTTTTCGGCAAAGTTCGGTTCGGACGTTAAGTTTATCAACCGCGAGGATGACGCGGGGGATATGGGGCTCAGAACGGCAAAGCTTGCCTACCACCCGGCGGAAATGCCGAAGAAATACCTTGTAACGGTAAGAAAGAAGTAAAAAAATATGGCTGATAAAAGAAATGAAATACTTGATGAACAGCGCCGAGCAAGGCAGGAATTTTTGGAACTTAAAAAAATGCAGCACGGGGAAATGGAGGCGCCGCCTAAGCCCAGCGAGGTTGCAATAGTTCCGAAAACGCCCAAGGAAAAGTGGGATAACTTTTGGTTTCAGTATAAGTGGCACGTTATAGCCGTCACGGCGGCGGTTGTCGTGCTGGCTGTGCTTATAACCCAGTGCGCGACAAGAAAAAAATACGATATTGAGGTTGTTTACTTTTCCTACACCGCCGCTCTTGACGTTCAAACCGAGGCAATGGCGGATTATCTGAGTCGGTACGCCTCCGATATTAACGGCGACGGCGAGGTCAACGTTCAGGTTGTAAACTGCAGTTTTACAAACAATTCGGGAAACGCCCAATATAAAAACACAATGCTTACAAAGCTTCAATCGCTTATCGCGGCGGACGCAAATGCTCTGCTGTTTATTACCGACGGTGAAGCTTACGAATATCTCAGCGGAATTTCCGACGAAGGACTTTTCGAGGGGGAAGGCTTAAGCCTCGGCTCTGATTTTTATGAGAAGGTTAAGGAACAGTCGGGAATCGAACTGCCCGAAGGGCTTACAATTTCGTGCAGACGTGTAGCCGATACGGTGCTTGAAAAGAAAAAAGAAACCGCTTTGGCTTATGAAAGCGCACAGGAACTGCTATCGGCGCTCCCTGCCATAAAAAATATAACCTGAATTAAGAAAATCACTGTCTGTATTTTTTATAAGCCGCTTATTGTCGCTTTTTTATTCATTTGTAACATATTATTAACGTTTTCGTAATTGAAAACGTTATTTTTATACGTTATAATATATTTAACGAGGAAAAGAGGATTTTCCCGTGTAAGTATTAAAAGGAAAGGTGATTTTCTTTATGAACAAATTTATGCTTAACGAAACATCTTATCACGGCGCGGGCGCAATAAACGCAATACCCGAAGAAATAAAAAGCCGCGGATTTAAGAAAGTGTTTGTCGCTTCCGACCCGGACCTTGTAAAATTCGGCGTATCCAAAAAGGTTACGGATATTATTGAAAAAGCGGGAATAGAGTACAAGCTTTACTCCGATATTAAACCGAACCCCACAATTGAGAACGTTCAGCACGGCGTTGAGGAATTTAAGGCTTGCGGGGCAGACTGCATTGTCGCAATCGGCGGCGGTTCATCAATGGATACCGCTAAGGCAATAGGCATAATAATAGCAAATCCGGAATTTGCGGATGTCCGCTCGCTTGAGGGCGTTGCACCCACAAAAAATAAGTGCGTTCCCATAATTGCGGTACCCACAACCGCAGGAACAGCGGCAGAGGTTACCATTAACTATGTTATTACCGATGTTGAAAAGAAACGCAAGTTTGTATGTGTTGACGCACACGATATTCCCGTGGTTGCGGTTGTAGACCCGGATATGATGTCCACAATGCCGGCTTCCCTTACCGCGGCAACCGGTATGGACGCGCTTACCCACGCAATTGAAGGCTACATAACCAAGGGCGCGTGGGAGCTTTCGGATATGTTCCACATTAAAGCTATTGAAATAATTGCACGCTCACTGCGCGACGCCGTGAAGAACGGCAAGACCGGCAGAGAGGGTATGGCTCTCGGACAGTATGTGGCAGGTATGGGCTTCTCAAACGTCGGGCTCGGCGTAGACCACTCTATGGCACACACCCTTTCGGCTTATTATGATACTCCGCACGGCAAGGCATGTGCAATTCTTCTCCCTGCGGTTATGGCTTACAACGCGGATTATACGGGTGAGAAGTATAAGGACATTGCAAAGGCTATGGGCGTTGAGGGCGTTGACGGTATGAGTAAGGAAGAATACCGCAAGGCGGCTGTTGACGCTGTACGTAAGCTTTCGGAGGACGTGGGTATCCCGTCAACGTTAAAGGGCATTGTTAAGGAAGAGGATATACCCGCACTTGCGGAGTCTGCCTATGCCGATGCCTGCCGCCCCGGAAATCCGAGGGATACCAGTGTTGAGGAAATAGCCGAAATTTACAGAAGCCTGATGTAACGGCGGAAAGCCGAAAAATTAAGCTTAAAAAGGCTTGAAATTGAGAGAGCGGTGTGTTATAATACTTGTGATGCTATTGCAGGCGGCACACTGCCTTTCGGGTAAGATAAAGCCGCCCGTTGTAAAACGGGCGGCTTGTGATTTAAAAACACATATATGTTTCCGTAGCTCAGCTGGATAGAGCGACCGCCTCCTAAGGTGGTGCTCAATCGCTTGCCTTTGCGAAAAAGGCAAGCGATAATATAGATAAAACAGCATATAAGTCTCTGTACCTCAGCAGGATAGAGGGTCCGCCTCCTAAGAATCAGTTACAACGACCGCCTTTGGAGCAAAAGTGATTGACAATGAGTTAGTTTAAGTCCATAATTGAATAGATTTTAAAGATGTTTCCGTAGCTCAGCTGGATAGAGCGACCGCCTCCTAAGCGGTAGGTCGGGTGTTCGAATCACCTCGGGAACGCCAAAAACTCCGCCGGAAAACCCAGTAAAATCAAGGGTTTCCGGCGTTTTTTCATTTTTACGAAGAAACAGCAAAAACGAAAAAATCACAAATTTTCATTAGCAAATTCTCCGTCTGCTAATGGAATTTAGGACTAATGTCGTCCGCCTTTCAGGTGGACGGCTTGCTAATAAAAATTAGCAAAAAAATCACTGTTTTGCTAATGAAATTGCCCTCTCTGCTAATGGCGGAAAAAATCGAGCCAAAAATCCTGCTAATGGACAAGGCGGTCGTTACCCTGTTAATTCGTTCATTTTTCAATAATGGAGGATTATTCGCAAACTACACCTATACCATTTCCTGTTATATAATTGCAGGACAGGAGGTGGTTGCTTTGAAAGAACAGAAATATCATTTATATCTTTGCGATGATGAATACAGACAGACTATTCAGTCCCTTGTTCGCTTGAAGAACAACCTAATTGCACAAGGTAGATACACCGATGGAGTTGACGATGTTCTTTGCAAAGTGCTTTCTGCCAAAATAAGAAAGCTCAAAATCAAATATATATAAATGTGAAAGAATTTGCTTGATGAAAGCTCTTGAACAGGACTTTACCATTTATTAAGAACAAAATAAACATCTAAATTATGAACATTTCTATCAGCCGTCTATTGACCTCTAATTTGAGGAGAATAGGCGGCTTTTTTTGCGTTCAAAAAAATATTCAAGAAATTTTGAAAAAACACCCCCCAAAAACGCTCTCCCATTTCAAACAAGTGAAGGGGTTAATTCCGAACCAAGAAAACGGAAGCCTTTCACTTGTACTTTGAAAACTGAATACACAGGTCACTAAGACTTTATTTCTGATGAATTTAGCCACCTTATCGGGTACGCCTTGACTTCTGCCTTGCAGGACAGCGAGAACTCCCGGTATAAGTAACAGGTTGCCCCTGTTACGGCGATGACAGTCAGAATGATAATGATACTTCTCTACGGAGCTGGCGGAGAACCCGGCAGAGGTGAAATTCCTATGATACAGATGAGCTGTCTGTTCCTTAGTGACTTCCCGGGAGCGTTTGCTCGGCAAGGGGGGTTGAGAACAAATATTGCCTGACCGGTTAGGAAATGAGCCGGTCAAGTACATAGCCATACTGCGATGGCTATGAATACTACGAAAGGAGGATGCACAAAGTGTCGAACTGCAAAACGATTGCTATATGCAATCAAAAAGGCGGAGTTGGAAAGACAACCACTACGGTAAATCTCGGAGTCGGTCTTGCTATGCAGGGAAAGAAAGTATTGCTCATTGACGCAGACCCGCAGGGCGATTTAACGACCTGTCTCGGTTGGCAGGATACGGACAGCTTGGGTATCACGCTTGCAACGAAACTCACAGATGTAATAAATGAGACGATGAATGACCCTATGGTCGGTGTTCTGCACCACGAGGAAGGTGTAGACCTTGTTCCTGCAAACCTTGAGCTTTCTGCAATGGAGTTTAACCTTGTTAATGCAATAAGCAGAGAAACAGCATTGAGAAATTACCTCAGCGAAGTGAAGGACAAATACGATTATGTACTTATTGATTGTATGCCTTCCCTCGGTATGGTAACAATCAATGCTTTATCTGCGGCAGACAGCGTCATTATTCCTGTTCAGGCTCAATATCTACCGGCAAAAGGAATGACGCAGCTTGTTCAGACCATTTCAAGAGTTAAGAAGCGTATCAATCCGAACTTGAAGATTGACGGTATGCTTCTCACTTTGGTGGATAGCCGTACCAACCTCGCCAAAAGCACGGTAGAAGCTCTGAGGGAAAACTTCGGTAATCAAATCAAGATGTATCGCACATATATACCGATTGCCGTTAAAGCCGCAGAGACTTCTTCCAAAGGCAAGAGTATTTTTGCCTACGAACCCAACAGTACGGTGTCAAAGGCATACACCGAATTTACGAAGGAGGTGTTAGCCGATGGCAGGAAGAAAGAGCGACTTCACTCTCACGAAGCTCGATGATTTATTTTCTACGCAGGAGCAGAGAGATGAAGAAAAACTTTCAAAAATCCGAGATATTCCATTAACAGAGATTGACGATTTCCCCGATCACCCTTTTAAGGTGCGTGATGATGAGGATATGGCACAGCTCGTTGAGAGTATCAAGGAACGAGGGATTATCACCCCGGCTACGGTTAGGCAGAAAGAGGACGGCAGATATGAACTCATTTCAGGACACAGACGAAAAAGAGCCTGCGAACTTTCCGGTTTTGATACGCTCCGCTGTGAGGTCGTTGAGCTGAACCGAGACGAAGCAACAATCCTTATGGTTGAAAGTAACTACCAACGCTCACAGATACTCCCCTCGGAAAAAGCCTTCGCTTATAAAATGAGAAGTGAAGCAATGAAAAGACAGGCAGGCAGACCAAGTAAAGATAATTCATCCCCAGTGGGGATTGATTTACGAGGAAAGCAAAGTCTTGATTTAATGAGCGAAGAATGTGGCGACAGTAGAAATCAGATTCACCGATATATTCGCCTTACAAAACTTGTTCCCGAACTGTTGGACTATGTTGATGAGGGGCGAATTAAAATGCGTCCGGCAGTTGAATTGTCTTATCTTGATGAGGACAGTCAGCGTGATGTGGTTGATGAAATCGACCTGAACGACGCTACTCCGTCTCACGACCAAACTATCCGTATGCGAAAATTCTTTGAAGAAGGTAAACTCACAACGGAAGCGGTACAGGCAATTATGTCGGAGGAAAAGCCAAACCAAAAGGAGAAAATCGTTTTGAGGGGCGACAGGGTTCGACAGCTTATCCCAAAGAACATTCCCATAAGTCAGACGGAGGATTTTGTGTGCAAGGCATTGGAGCATTACAACAAGTTTTTGCGCAGCAGAGCCGACCGAGACAGCCGATAACCTTCCCCCTTTCTCACACTCTAACCCCTATATACCAGCTATTTACCTGCTGAAAAATATGTTCAATCTCCCTTGAATATATCTATCTCTATAACTTATAGCTGTCTATTAAAGGGTTCGCACATTTGGAGTGAAAGCAAAATGTCTGTTATGCTGAAAAGTTCAGCTATTCGCACCTTTGATGTTTTGACCGGATTTGATTACGATTAAGGCGAAAGGAGCGATGGATATGAAAAACAGGCTGATAACTTGCGTTCTTGCCTGCCTTATGATTTTTCTTGTAGGTTGCAACGGTAACACAGCCAAAGAAGCTGCACAGGAGATTACGAAAACAGAGACTTCTTTTCCGGCTGGTAATACTGAAACGCATTCTCAGGAAGAAACGGAAAAGTCAGCAGTTCGAGAAAAAGCAACGATTACGGCAGATGAAAGCCAATCAACCGCAGAAAGTCAGACAGTCGCAACTGTTCAGACAAAACCGGCTGAAGAAAAAAGTGCCGATAATCCCGTAACCGAAAAGCCAAAGACAGAAACACCGCAGCAGACACCGACGCAGGCTGTACCCGAAAAGCAACCGGAACAGCCAAAAGAACAAACGACTGCCGAAAAGAAGTCGGAAGAAAAGCCGGCTGAAAAACCGGCAGAACCGCCAAAGCAAGTCTTTGATGTCAGCCCTTATGTGAGCTACGCAAAAGAGTATGCTGTGAGCATAGGGCTTTCTCTTGACAGCACGGCGACGGAATGTTGGGACAACCCCATATCTGCAAATCCAAACCGAAGCGGTATCAAGTCCGATATTGAAAGCAGACTGAACCGATACAAGAACAGGGAGGGCTTTACCGCTGTGTGGATATGGGCAGAAAAGGCATCCGATACGGAGTACAACATCTATATCGGCTACTGCTAAAATAAAAAATCTTAAAGCAGACGCACTGAGTAAAATCGGTGCGTTTTTGCATTTCAAGGAGGAAAACGCAATGGTTAAAACAAAGTTAAAGAAAGCCGTCTCACTTATGCTTGCGACGGTTATGAGCCTTACTGCTTTTATGAGCATTGGGGCGACGACAGCCTTTGCAGCCGTCGGAGAAAAAGCCGATGTGTACCTTGTTGACTATCCCCGAAGCGGAGATACTAGCAATAACGGTCAATGGGGACACGGCAATCTCAACTATATGAACGGTTGGAAAGGATTATCCACTACCCATACGGGACTTCGTGCCATTGGCTCATATTCAGGCAATATCGCCTACTGTATTGAGCCGGGTACAGGTCAGCGGACTGGAGACACACTTACCGAAAAGGGCGAAAACTTCTTCAACGATATTAGCCCTAACGGAACTATTTCCGGTGATGATATTCGCCTGCTTATCGGTCGTATCTTACAGTACGGCTATCGAGGTAGTATCTCCACAAGTTGGAAATCTCAAAACGAAAGCGATGCTAACTGCATTGCACACGCTTATGCCACACAGATTTTGATTTGGGAAACGATTGTCGGAGAAAGAGACGCAAGCTTTAATCACGTTTCGCCCGGAAGCTGCGATGCGGTTTTAAGCTGTGTCAGTTCCGGACACCCTCTCCGCAGTAAAATCTCGTCTTACTACAACAGTATGGTAACAAGCGTTCAGAACCACACAAAAGTTCCGAGCTTCTGCACAAGGTCAAGCGGTTCTGCAAAAGTGAATGAGCTTGAATGGAACGGAAGCAAGTATGTTGCTACCCTTACCGATACAAACGGAGTGCTTGGCAATTATACCTTCTCGGCAAATATTGACGGTGTTTCTTTCTCAACCAGCGGTAATAAATTGACTGTTTCAATGGATACCGCACCAAGCAAGGAATTTACAATCACAGCCACAAAGAAAAACGGTGTCCGCAGAGGTGTAGTTGTATGGACTGACGGTATCCATCAGAACGGCAACGGTATTCAGGATGTGGTTACTTATGCTCAGGAAGTCAGCGACCCTGTCAGCGGATTTGTAAAAATGAAGGTTAGCTACGGTTCTTGTCAGATTGTCAAGACAAGTGAGGACGGCAAGGTTGACGGCATTAAGTTTACTATCAGCGGTAACGGAGTCAATCAGACGGTAACAACCGCTAACGGCGGTAAATTCCAGCTTGATAACCTTATGCCCGGCGTTTACACGGTAACGGAACAGTCTATCGACAAATATGTTCCGCAGGAGATTCACAGAGTAACTGTCGTTGCCGGTCAAGTGGCAAAAGTCAACTTCAATAATGTTCTCAAAAGAGGTAATCTTCAGGTTATCAAATCCTCGGAGGATAATTGGGTTGAGGGTGTCACATTTCGCCTTTACGGAACTTCCCTTGCCGGTATTGAGGTTGATGAATATGCCGTAACAGATAAAAACGGCGTCGCTTTGTTCAGCGATGTGCTTATCAGTGGTACTACCCCATACACCATTGAGGAAGTTGATACCGCAATCCGTTATGTCGTGCCGGCAAATCAGACCGCACCGATTAACTGGAAAGAAGTAACGACAAGGAACTTCACGAACATTCTCAAAAAGTTCAGCGTAACCGTAACAAAGAGCGACCGAGAGGAAGGCACACCGCAGGGCGACGCTACTCTTGCAGGAGCAGTTTACGGTATCTATAAGGGCGAAACCCTTGTGGATAAGTATGTTACGGATAAGAACGGACAGTTCACAACAAAGGAATATGTCTGTGATAATGATTGGACAATCCGTGAAATCACACCGTCCGAGGGTTATCTTCTCGATAGTACAATCCATAAGGTCGGTGCTGAACCGCAGCTTTATACTGTGGAACACAATCAGACCGCAAATGATGTGACCGAACAGGTTATGAAAGGCAATATCGCTATTATCAAGCATACCGATGACGGCGAAACACAGATTGAAACAACTGAAAACGGTGCAACCTTTGAAATCTATCTCAAATCTTCCGGCAGCTTTGATTCAGCCGAGGAAGATGAAAGAGATGTGATTGTCTGTGATGAAAACGGCTTTGGTCAGACAAAGGATATGCCTTACGGCGTATATACCGTTCATCAGACCTCCGGTTGGGAAGGTCGTGAGTTAATGGACGATTTTGATGTGTTCATTTCTCAGAATGGACAGACCTACCGCTATCTTATCAACAACGCAAATTTTGAGAGTTATATCAAGGTGGTTAAGGTGGACGCTGAAAGCGGAAAAAACATTCCGTATGCCGGAGCAGGCTTCAAGCTCTATGACCCTGAGGGCAATCAGATTACAATGACCTTCACTTATCCTACCCCTACCACCATTGACACATTCTACACGGACGCAAACGGACAGCTTGTAACACCGGAAAAGTTGGAATACGGCAAAGGATATTCTCTTGTAGAGGTTCAAGCTCCTTACGGATATGTGCTTGACAGCACACCGGTGTACTTTGATGTTGCAGAGGAACAGTCCTCCGATGAGGGTGGAATTACTGTGATTAAGGTGGATAAGCCAAATATGGCACAGAAAGGTACAGTCAGCATTGAAAAGACCGGCGAGGTATTCTTCGGGGTTAATGTCTCCGGCGAGGAAAATGCCGATGTTATCTATCAGCCTGTCTATGAAGTGAAAGGTCTTGCAGGTGCGGTATATGAAATTACCGCAGCAGAAGATATTATTACTCCCGACGGAACACTCCGTTACGCAAAGGGCGAGGTTGTAGATACCGTAACGACAGACGAAAACGGTCTTGCAAAGAGCAAGGAACTTTATCTCGGAAAATATACGGTGGTTGAAATCACCGCACCGGAGGGTATGGTTATCAACAAAGAAGCTCACGAGGTTGAGTTGACTTATGCCGGTCAGGAAGTGGCTGTAACCGAAACTGCCACAAGCTTTGTAAACGACAGGCAGAAAGTAACAGTCAGTCTTGAAAAGGCTATCGAAAAGAACAACATCTTCAACATCGGCAACAGCGATGAAATGAAGAATATCAGCTTCGGACTTTTCGCCGCAGAGGAGATTGTATCCGCAAGTGGTACTTCCATTCCGGCAGACGGTCTGATTGAGATTATCTCTCTGTCCGAAAACGGAAAGGCAACGCTGAAAACCGACCTTCCTTTTGGAAGCTACTATGTAAGGGAACTTGCAACCGATGAGCATTATATTCTCTCCGACGCCAAGTATCCGTTTACTTTCAGCTATGCCGGTCAGGACACCGCAAATGTTGAGATTGCAGTCAACGATGGAAACCCGATTAAGAACAAACTCATTTACGGTTCTGTTTCCGGTAAGAAAATTACGGAAAACGGCGAAGCACTGGGAGGAGCTGTAATCGGTCTGTTTAAGGTTGATGAAACCGATTTTACAAAAGAAAACGCATTGATGACTGCTACCTCTGAAAAAGACGGTAGCTTTTCTTTTGATAAAGTACCGTATGGCAACTGGATTGTAAGAGAAATCGAGCAGCCTGCCGGCTTCGTGCTTGACGACACTTCCTATGAAGTTATCGTGTCCGAGGACGGTCAGGTTATCGAGGTTGAAATTGTCAACGAGTATGTTCACGGTAATATCAGACTCACAAAGGTTGATGAAGATTACCCGGACAATAAGCTGACCGGAGCGACCTTTGAGGTTTACAAAAATGTAAACGGCGATGGCAAACTGGACGACGGCGACGAGCTTATCGGTACGCTCAACGAAACATCTACGGGTATCTACGAAATGAAAGAACTTCTTTACGGCAAATACCTTGTAAGAGAAACCAAAGCGCCGGAGGGCTTCGAGCTTGATAAGGGCGTGTACTCCGTGTTCATCGAAGAAGATGAAATGACCTATGAGGTTGAAAATAAAGCGGGTGTCGGATTTATCAACACAGCGATGAAAGGAAATCTGAAAATCGTCAAAACATCTTCTGACGGAAAGGTTGAAGGCTTCACCTTTAGAGTAACGGGAGCAAACGGTTACGACCGAACCTTTACAACCAATAAGAACGGCGAAATTATTATCGAAGGATTGCGTATCGGCGATTACACCGTTTCCGAGGTTCAGGATAATGTGTCTGTCGCTTATGTGCTTCCTGCGGATAAGACCGCAACCGTAAAGGTTGGCTCAACTACTGTTGTGGAAATGCACAATGTGCTGAGAGACACACCAAAGACCGGCGACAACAGCAATGTCGGCTTGTGGACTGTACTTGCAGGGCTTTCTGCCCTCGGTATTGTCGGTACAGCCGTTGTTGCGTACAGAAAAAAGAAGAAGGAGGGCAATGAGTAATGGACGCTAAAACAATCGTAGCAGTTGTATTAGTCGCCTTTATTATCGGTGGCTTTATCTTCTTGCAGATTAAAAACAAAAAGAAATAAGAAACGCTTGTGTGGGCGGAGTGAAAAGCTCCGCCCACTGTTCTTTTGGAGGGAACTAAATGAACAATCCTAACACAATAGAAAATCAAGTGCTTTCTATCCTCCGAGAGAATATGGAAGCACGAAATGATGATATGAAACTTTATCTGCTCGTTTGTAATCGTTGCTATCAACGATATGAAAAGCAGGATGTAGGCACATTGCCCTTTGCTGTAATTATGAGTTGCTATAAAGAACTTCACTTACCCCACTTTGAGAGCGTACGAAGGTCAAGAGCAAAATTACAAGCTGCTTATCCCGAACTTGCTCCATGCCCTGATGTTCAGCGAGGACGAAAGCGTTGTGAGCATATGTACCGAAACTATGCAAAATCTAAATGCTGAACAGAAAGTGAGACAAAGATATGAGTGATGAAAAAAGAAAAATCGGTGAATACACCGTTCTTTCTGCTGTTAATGTAGGTAAAAAGGAAATTATTTTAGCTTCCAATGAGCAAAGCACAGACAGCGAAAAATATCTGTGCGGCTTTGTGGAGCGTAACGACCTGTTTGAGCTGTGTTCCGAATGTATGGTAAGCGACGATTATATTGAAATCGTTCATCTTTTCGGAAGCCGTGTGGCAAACGAAGCAGAACTTTTCAGAGAACAGGTTGAGAAACTTGATATTCCCGTTGCGGTCATTACCGAAGCCGACTGTATTCTCGACCATTATACCAAAGACATCAACGGCAAAATCATAGCCATTGACCCAAAAGTGTTAAAGCCGGAGTTCAGACGAGCCGACAGACAGCTTTACTTGGTAACAGGTGGCTTCGGTGCGTCGGCTAATAGCCGTGGAAGTGCGGTGTTCTGCACAAATCTCCACACCGGAGAATCGACCCGATATGAAAGAATGGATATTATGGGCGAAGTTAAGCCTGAGTGTATGCCGGACTGGGCAAAAGAAAAAGCACAAGAGCTTTCACGCTCCAAGCGGCATAATGACAAAGAACGATAAGGAGGACAAGGACAATGAAAGAAAACTTTTCTTTTCAGCAGAAAACAAAGCTTCTGACAAAGCTGTTCGACGCAGGCTGTAATACGGAGAAGAAATTGCAACAGCTTGATATGGAAAGTATTTTGAAAATACCCGGTATCACTATCCCGGATATGAGCTTGATTATTGAGCTTCAGAAGCAGACAAAAGCAAATAAGCTGTTCTCTTATTTGGGAGGTGGCGCAGATGAGCAAGGAACAGAATGACCGTCATATCATTTGGAGCAATATGAACCTTGAAGTTGACGACTGGCGAGATGGCTATAAGGAATACCTTGAAATCAACGAGTTAAGCGATGACCCCAACGACGAGAATAATCTGTATGAATATATGGTTGAAACCAATGAAGAATATCTGTCCGATGAAAGAGATAATCTCAATGTCTGCCTTTCACAGCCTATTATTGTAATCGGCGACCTCGGAAGATGGAACGGTAGAGTTATGGGGTACAAAATGATTGACTCCGGCAATATCAAAGATTGCCTTTATTCCGATACCGACTACACCGAATGGTATGTTGACAAGTACGGAGACCTTAGAGCCGATGCTGTTCATCACGACGGCACAAACCATTATCTGTACCGTGTTTTCAAAGACGGTGTTACCGACTCGCAGATTGAAAATCTGCAAAACAAAATCTATAACGGAAAAGCCACAAGAGCCGACATCACACGAGTCACAAAAAGGCTCGGCGATGATATTGCCGGTATATATGGCTTCTCTATTCCAAAGCAACGACAGGCAAACGAACAAGCGAGGTGATGTAGATGGATTATAAAATATTGACCGAGGCTGAACGAAAATACACTTTCAGTCAGAGCAACCAACTTTCAATTCAGACCGGGCTTATCGGATATATGCGAGCTGATTTCGGTTCAAACGGAAAGGAGTTTTGGACTACTTGGAAAGATTTCCGAAAGGACTTGAAAACCGAGGATTTCAAAAAGGAATTTGATTTGGTTATCAACTCATTCCGTTATGGGGAAGGTACTTTTCTGAGTGGAAGAAACGCAATGAACAAGTTTTGCTATGAACACCCTGAAAGCGGTTATAAGGACGACCGCAATCATTACGGTGTTCGCATTGATACAAAGCAGTATTCCTATCTTATGCGACTTAATCCCAATAAGGGCGAATACAATCTCTACTGTTATTGCTATCAGAAAGAATGGCTTAATGACCATTTGAAACAGGCTGAGCGTGGTATCAGATTTATTGACCCTCACTATCAGGAGCAATTTCGCATAGCCGACGGAGATAAAATCGCTATCAGACTCAGCGACGGCAAGACAATGGAAAGGACTTGCAGATATATTGACGACTACCATTTGGAAGTCGGTTCAAATCTTTACCACATCTGTGAGTTTGCCGAGCTTTGTGAGAGAATCGGACATACCGTAGAACCAGCCGCAAAAGAAAATACAAAACCACAAAAAGACAAAGAAAAATCACGATAAGGAGGTGCATAAAAGGTGGCGAGAAAATATGACCTGATTTCCGAGTTGTATGAAAGAACCTGCTTTGCGGTAACGGACAAACCGGCAAACTGGCAGTCGTTCCTTAAATCCGCAAGCAGAAATTTCAGGCTTAGATTTGATGAGCAGCTTCTCGTATATGCTCAAAGACCGAGTGCTACCGCTGTTCTTGAAATTGAGCGTTGGAATGGCACTTTCGGACGATGGGTAAATCGTGGAGCGAAAGGTATCGCCGTGTTTGAGGACGCCGACAGAA